>ERZ870052.883-NODE-883-length-11146-cov-4.604662_pt1 | contig 11146 bp, 4 predicted proteins | sample MGYA00520889_ERZ870052 | MGnify/ENA primary metagenome ERZ870052 (study PRJEB32232, sample SAMN07284988) | human gut metagenome | biome: human-associated habitat; material: feces | host: Homo sapiens | place: Tanzania | collected 2014-08-14 ...
TTTGTTTTTCCTCTACTTCAGTACAATTTCCGGCACATTTTATTATGCTGGTACAATTTTTGGCACTTTGATTATAATACCCTAATTGTTATAATAAAGCAAGAAGATGTGCCTTATTTTGTACTAAAGTGTGCCTGGATTTGTACCAGATGAATGCAAAAATAACTACAAGTACAATTTCTGGCACATCTAATGAAGCAATTCCATATTTTGTGGCAGTTTTTATGGGAACTCAAGATATTGAAAAAAGCAGAGTATAAATTTTAGCACCCTGAGTATAATTTCCAGCACATTTTAAGCACATGTGCGAAAAAATGAATGGAATGTTAGCTGATCTGGCGTAAATTGAGGCATGTTAAAATAGAAAGAAGTATAATTTTCAGCACCTTTGAATGCGAAAGTATAAAATCTAGCACATTATTGTTATAATTTCCGCATTTTGTATAGGATATAAGTATAATTTGGGGCACATTATAATTGCAAAGTATAATTTTCAGCACCTTTCTAAGCTGGCACAGGTATAAAAATAAGCACATTTATAATAATCTGAACATGGATTCTACAATATAAACAATGAAAATGTGCCGAAATTAGTACTCTGTAAAATAAATTTTAAATAGATGTGTAAGTTATCATTCAGCCTCTTCTAAAATTCAACCGAAAGTACAAAATCCGGCACATTAAGTACAAAAAGAGGAATGCTTAGTATAAAAATAGGAACCCTTAGTATAAAATTAAACACACTTAGTACAAATTGAGGCACAAAAAGTATAAATTCAGGCATACTCAAAGTCTCAAGAGGCGCATAAAATAAGGTTTTGTAGGCTGTCTCATACTATAAATAATAATAAATACAATAATACTTATCATAAATAACATAACTACAACTACTATGGTTGTTCGGAGTGGTAGTAATTAATGTCAAATGAAAAAACAAAAAGAAGCCAGAACAAATTAATGTTCCGGCTTCCTTTCTTTGAATCTAAAGAGATTCTTGATCACAGAAATAATACTATCATAACTATATTTCACTGTCAATCAATGATTATTAAGAGCTTCCAGAAGTTCTTTTTTATCGTCTCCTGATAACTGATTTACAAGCTGCTTTAATATTAACTCTTTGTTAATACCTTTTAGGTGCATTTCCCATGATATTTTTAAAATAGTTTCATAAAGCGGTGATGGCTTAAGATTAATTTTTATCAGGTCATCTGCCGTTATATGTGGCTGCTTAATTCTGTCTTTGTATTCAATCAGTCTGTTGATCAGATAATTATTTTCTTCCCAAGTTTTGTTAAGGAATTTATTGAATGTGTTATTATCCAGTTTAAGCATATTATGTCCGATACTATCACACCACGTTAGATGTATTAAGTCCTCCGGAGCTACCGATTTATCAAACATAAGATTAGTAGTTTTCACTTTTGACTTATTATTAAAACACATATGAGGTTTCATATGTAATTCTATCATATTACAGACATATTTTGCGTACTCCTTATTGTTGTATATTCTATCAAGGAATTGTTTTGCTAATATTACACCTGATTTTTCATGCCCGATTGATTGTATTTTTCCATCATCAGTAATAGTAGTTGACTCAGTCTTTCCAAAATCATGACATAAAGCACTAAGCATAAATGGGATTACATGGCTTATATCCTCAAGCATATATTTAAAATTAGCCGCTTCATTAATCACACACATAGTATGCTTATAAGCATCACCTTCGGGGTGATATTCGGGGTTTTGTGGTACACCTTTCAACGCATAAAGCTCTTTAAACCATTCGGTCTGGTCCATATTATAAAGACTGTCAAAGAATATTGAAGGCTTGTCGCTTTTAATTAATATTTTTGTGAGCTCACCGGCGACTCTTTCTTTTGGAAGTGCAGATAAATTCATCATTTTACAAAGTTCAATTGTTTCAGAAGCAATTGTAAAATTATATCTTGCTGCAAACTGACAGGCTCTTAGAACCCTTAATGGATCTTCTATAAAAGACTTATTATTGATATGTCTGATGATTCCATTATGTAGGTCATCAAGTCCTCCAAAGAAATCTTTGATCTCCCCAGTGAGCACATCTTCCATGAGAGCATTAATTGTGAAATCCCTGCGTTTAGCAGATTCCTCAAGTGGAAGATATGTGTCTACAGTGACTTCAAAATCCTTGTGACCTGAGCCTACAGAAATTTCAGTTCTTGGATATGTGATGTCAATGTCATAACCTTCAATATTAAGTACAACAATAGTTCCGTTAACCCTTCGTTTATGGACCTGGCCAAATTCTGTCAGAATATTTTCTGCAATATATGGAGTTATATTATGTAACTCAATATCTATATCTTTATTAGGAAGTCCAAGCTGCTTATCCCGGACATATCCGCCAACATAATATACTGATCCTCCAATCTCTTTAATTTTTGTAGCAATATTAATTGTCAGCTGTTCGTTTTTCTTATTATTTTCCATATGTTCTCCTTTTAATTTTATGATATAAAAAATATGACAGAAAAAAAATATGACAGAAAAATATAAACAGCTGACATAAGGATATTCACTAACAGATATTAAAGCGCTCCTATGAGTTCATCAAGTTCTGCATCTGTAAAATCAAGAGCAGCATCACAATCTTTAAATTCATCTTCCTGAATTTCAGTTGTCAGGATGCCAAAGAATATGCGATTGCATGTTCCCATAAGTTTATTTGCTTTATTTATTAGTTCCGGATCGTTTTTCAATATTCCTTTTTCTCTTATATAATCAGCTTTTCCGGTGAGAGAGAAGGCTTTCATAGAGATTTCGTATTCTTTTTCTGATAATACATCTTTACTGAATGCACGGATTTTGTTTTTATTCTCATTAGCAAGATTAAAAGAGACTTTTTCTGCAATCAGATATTCATGAAATGCAGGCCTTCCAGAATCTTCAATATATTCGCGTCCTTTGTAGAAATCCCAGATTTTATCAGTATAATAATACTGAAGAAATTTCACAGGAACATGTAGGGCATTAAGAAGTTTATCAAGACGTCCAAAATCAATAAAATTATCTCCATTATTAAATATCCAGACTTCATCACATTCAGCTATCTGGAGCTTTTCAAGCAGCTGGCAGATAGTCAGAAAATCTTCATCTGTTTTTCTATCTGGGGTTCTTTTACGCTGTTTAATATACCCCTGAATGCATTCATGCAAAGCATTAGTCTTGTGTATTTCAAGCTTCTTAATATCTATCATATCATTAATTAGTTCTTTATCCCTGTATTCTGACAAGAAACTATTAACCGCATCAAGCTGTTCTTTGTTATTGATACCATCTGCATATATGGCAACTTTAATAGGGCTTTTAATATCAACAAACATATCTCTTTTTAACATAATTCCATTATACATATATATATCTCCTTATTAACTATAATAATTATTAGGCTGCGTTTTGAAAATGGTGGTGGGCGTTCAAAATTCATAAGATGATCTCCTTTTCCTTCTATATTTCGCTGGACAAAAAAATACTTAATGGCCGAAGAAATTTGATAGAAATTTTAAAATATTATCCTTCACTATCCCATGGACATATTTTTAAGAAAATGGCGGGAGAAAATCAGCATTTTTTATTATTTTTTGTAACAAATTAAATAAATGGGTAATAGTTATGGATTTAAAAGAGAAGCTTTTCTTAATTATTTATGTTTTGATTTTGAATTATGTTGAGGGGGGAGATGTTTTGTATATGTTTTAGACATATGTCGTCATTATATACAAAAAGAAAAAGCGGTACTATAAAGCACCGCCTTCCTAATCCGACATATTCACCAACAAGTAGAAAAATAAAGAAGGAAAAACATAAATTTTCTGCTCATAAAATGAGTATAAAAATTTTGTCGAATTTTGTCAAATATATTTTTGTTTTTCTTATATGTTTCGCCAGTTTCTGGTTTTCTTACTTGTATTCTCAGCAGCTTTAGCATATATATTTGTTGTATTAAGGGATTTATGATTCATTCGTTCCTGTAATGCCAGAATATCCTTTTCAGATGAATAGAAACTCATAGCAAATGAACTTCTTAATTTATGAACCGTTATATCATTTCGTCCTGGAAGTGCTGCAGCAACATATTTGTCGAGCATAAGTTCAATTCCCCGGACTGATATTCTGCTTCCTTGAGGGTTAATAAACAACGGATCAGATGGGAGAGCAGAAAATTTAATATTAGCTTTTCGCTGTTCAAGGTATTCTTTTAAATATCCGGCTTCTTCATCTGAAAAATAGACTTCCCGGTATTCATTTCCTTTTCTCCGGACTCCAGTAGCACAGCATCTGTCTAAATCAATATCCCCGATATCAAGTCCCTGAAGTTCAGAAAGTCGAAGACCGGTGTCAAGGAACATAAATATAATAGCTAAATCCCTGCAGCTTTTTTTGTCAACACGTTTAAGCTGATTTGAAGTAAGTCCGGTTCCGTATTTAATAGTATTAATAAGCGCTTCCTGTTCATCACGATCAAGATATATGACATAATCCTTATTCTCGATTTTAACCTTAGTAACACCGGTCATAGGATTGTTATTAATCTGTCTTAATGTATTTGATACATAGTTAAATATTGCTGACAAGCTGGCACGCATACGGGCTGCAGTAGATGGAGCATGGGACTCAAGAAACAGCTGAAGAAAACGGTCAATTTCATCAATGGTAATAAAATCTAAATCAGAGCCTTCAAGATCAACAGGCTGTTTATTTTTGAAATGCTTGTTATTGGATGTTATGTGTTTAAAAAAGATATTCAGATCTCTTGCATAACTTAATCGTGTGCTGATTTCTCGTTCAGAAGCGCGATTAAGCAGGAATCCTGAACAAAATTGTGGGAGTGTATCGAGCTGCTCTAAAAGCAGTTCGGATCTTGATTTCTTTTCGTATGGCATAAAAACCTCCTTGGACAAAAATTAATTCAGCCGCAAAATCACAGGAAGAGTGAATTTTGGCTGAATTAATTATAAATTAAAAACTTCGCATAATCAATGTTTTACGAAGTTTTTACCATCAAATTACGTGCTTCTCAAACAAAACACTACATGATATACAGTGTAAAACTTAGCTTTCTTTTGATATGCTTTGTGTCTATATTAAATTACACGCTTTTCAAACTCATCTTTATTTATATTTTCACAGTCATAATTTTGTATCCATATTAAATTACATACTTCTCAAACCAAACTCAAGGCCATTATTCCACCTAGCGTGTTTTGTATCCATATTAAATTATACGCTTCTCAAACACTGTCGTATTCGGTAAGTACCTCACCAGTGTTTTGTATCCATATTAAATTACATGTTTCTCAAACTCTTCTGTCAGAGGACTTTCTCCCCGCTCTGTTTTGTATTCATATTAAATTACATGCTTCTCAAACATCGGATGAAGTAGCAGATATGTGTGGGCTGTTTTGTATCCATATTAAATTACATACTTCTCAAACTTATGGATTATCTTTTCAAAGCATACGACTGTTTTGTATCCATATTAAATTACATGCTTCTCAAACTCAACTCCAAATGAAGAAATAACTAACGGAGTTTTGTATCCATATTAAATTACATGCTTCTCAAACCTCAAAAGGTTATCTTAGAAATTATCCATTTGCAAGGATATGTAATTTATAATAGTTATGGATACAAAACATCTATATATTTATATTATATATAATATTATATTATACTGCAAGCAAGTCAATCTTCTTCTTGTAAAGTCCTGTTATTGAACGTTCTACAAGTACTACAGACTTATAATTACTTATGTTACAATTTATATTCATAACTCCTACGCATGAACCTTCTCCTAATAAAGACAGATTAACAAGATTGGTTCCCATACGGGTAAGTATAAGTACCTGACAAAGTACCTGCATCTGCTCTTCTATTGCCAGGCTCTTAAATTTTTCCCTGTCGGCCAGCAGCATATCATAAACAAGGAGTTTTTTCTTTAAGAAGATATCTGTTTCATGTTTAGATAGTATTTCATCATACAATTCGAGATTTTTTTCTGCTGATATTGCCTTGTCAACGGTTTTAAAATTAATATATTTTTCAATCATGCTAATATATGTCTGCCATTCCTGATTGAATATCATTGGGACATTATTTACTACATGAAACTGTGATGCACTTTTTCCGCCAAGCAGGTAGCTGTATCCATCAATTTCAAGCTCGGAATTGATCATGATTTTATTCATACGCACATTTGGCTCAATAAGTTTCAATTCTTCTACACAGTACTCTTCTATATCTTCCTTATTTTTTACATTAAGCGCAAGATATAAAGGAATTGTACATATTGTTCTTATTCTGCCTTTCTTTTTATCTGTATGCTCTACAAGAAATGCATATGCGGTTTTTATGCTTGTTTTTCCACCATATTTTGTTACATCTTTATAGCGTTCATCTGACTTTAGCGGAAGATATATTCCCGGCTTTGCTTTAGAAGCTTTTGATATGGTTGCATTAGTAAGCCCGCCATGTCCTTCGGTTGTCTTTGTAATGGTAAATGGAGTGTTCCTAGCCATAACTTTATTTACCACAGCTATTGTACCTGGAATATCTTTCTTTTTTCTTTCTGTTATCCAGGCAACCCTGTCATTTCTTATAACATCAAAGTCGTACATACGGTTTAAGTTATATTCAGATTTACCGGTTCTGTATTCCTTTTCTATGTACCACATCGGAGATGATGTAAACTTTGTGTACCACACATTTCCAACTACAATATTTAAGTATGCGTCCTTAGCAAGATAATGGTCGTTGTAAATAGTAGCCTTTGCAAAACCATACTGTTTTCTAAAGTCTGCAATTTCCTGTGTTTTTGCATATATGATTTTAGTATCTTTATCAAACACGCCCTTAAACACTTCTGCAAGCATTTTAGTTGAGCTGGTTGCCTGTATATAAGATTTTCCAATAAATGATGCTCTCTTTTCATCTGACATCGGGTTTCTGTCAGAAAGCCTTGCCAGCTTTTCTGCACTCATAAATCCATTTTTTCTTAATGTCAGCCAATTTCCGTGCATTATTTCATAAATTTTATCAGGTACAGGGTAAATATCTTTCTTTTCTTCACCATTGAATTCTGTGTTAGTAAGAACAATATTATCAAGGCTTTCATCTTTAACAAAATGCTTTGGGTATATATGGTCAATGTTATATACGTTATCTCCTGCTGTCTTTACAACATTGAAATTAATATCTTCCCATGTGTACATATCCTTGCCCATTTGCAGGAAGTAAAGATAAACCTTCTTGCTCTTTAAAGAGCCATCTCTATCGCATTCATTTATGCGGTTGATCATGGCTTCTTTCCATTCTTTGGATACATCCTTAAGTCCTTTGTATAAATCAATAAGCCTACTCTTTCTGTTATCCTTTTTATCTTTTGGACGCATTTTCTTTGTATTAAGGAAGATTGATTCAGGGGCATACCCTTTTATCTTTATAATTTCCCTTACAATCTTCACGGCAGCCCATATTGCTCTCTTCTGAGCTGCAGTTGCATAAAGTTCATTAAGGTCATCATATTCAAATGTAAATATGCTTTTAACTTCTTTCCTTGACTTCTCTTTAATGACAGACATGAAATCATACCTTTCATCATTGATGAGTTCCATGAGATTGATATTTTCATTCCACATCAGATCAATTACACTGATTCTTTCTTCTGTCTCTTTATTAGTTCCTTTCATATTAAGAAACTCTGCTGATAATTTGCCCCAGTCATTACATTTTAATGTTAGTGCCTTTTTCATTTGTCCTGCATTAAGCTTTCCCGGATACTTATTTTCAATCTGCTCTTTAACATATGCTTTTGATGTTCCATATATTGTACTCCAGAAAATGATATCCTCTGCCATTGCTTTTGTATCATTATTAAGTGTACCAAAAACTTCTGTAAAGAATTTATGACTTGACATAGTATTGTTGAGTTTGTCATCAATGCCTGTAATAAGAGAGTCCATATCTGCAAGTCCCTTCTTAACGAGGAATGAATGTATCTGTTTCTTTGTAAGCCTTTTTCCAGCCATAAGCTTTCCATTTACAATCTCCTGCTTTACCTCAACGGGAAGTTTCTCGCCGTCTATACGGATATTATTCACTTCATTTAAAACTGCATACTTCTCATATAAAAGAGAAGCCTTCGGAAGTACACGCTCTCCTGACAGGTATGTACACTTTCCGACCATGTTTTCTATGAAATTCTTAACACTTTCCTTTATATTAACCTTTGCTTCAAGGTTCCATGGCATTACTGTACCAGCTTCTTTTCTTACAGCCCATCCCCTGCTGTTATATTCAGATGTCGGGCCTACAAAATATGGCATGGTAAATGTAAATACACTTAAGATCCTTTCTGAAACAGTCAGCCCTGATTCATCCTTTTCATTAAGGAAATCATAATACTGTGCTGCATTATCAAGAATAGCTTTTAATTCTGTCGCATATAACTGGTTAGGTATAAGTCTGTTGTCTGTAATACGCTGCTTAGGCAGAAATGTTCCCTTACTGATTTCATCAAAGATATATTCAGCATCACTATCATTTTCATCTGCTTTAGAAAGCAGCTTCTTTATAGATGCATATAAATCGTCCTGTGTCCTGCCCTTATCTGAACCTCTTCTTGTACGCTTACCATCAGAATTGTTTGATTTTACATAGGCAGCGTATGTCCCAGGTTCTTCTGATCTGAAGAATCTGTTAAACTCTTTAGATGTTATGTTATTTCTTAATACAGACTTAAGCAGCTTTAAGTCTTTCATGTGTTTTTCATAAGACGCCATTTTTGCATCAGAGATAAATCTATGGCCCTGGATAATATTCTGTATTATTACTGCATCATACAATTCCTTTACTGCTGCTACCAGCTCAGTATTATTCTCACCCATAAGCTTCTCATTGTTATCAAGATCGTCCATATAGTTATTATCAGAAAAAGAGATACTTGTTCTTTTCTCTGATTCTTCTAGCGAGTCTGCCAGCTCCGGAAACATGTCTACGAGTTTAACCTTAAGCCCGCACATAAGTTTAATTAATGCGGTCTCCTGCTTTGTTAATGCGCCAATAAGCTGCGCTGCAAGACTTGCTTTTGTTTTATTATTTATTACAGGATTAAGCAGAATTTCCATAAGTTTATCTGTATCAGCTTTTTCGTCAAAATGGATATCCGACTGGCTGGCAAGCTGACAGATATTCAGGTATATATCTTTAACAGAATTGCTGGTATCTTCAAGATTCTTTGTATAGAAATTTCCTCTGTGTTTCATAATATTGGAAATGGCAAGGTATACAAGCCTTATATCTGCTTTTTTCTTATTGTTTGCAAGAAATGATCTTAGATGATATATTGTAGGGAACTGATTATAGTAATCTGCGTCCTTATAATTATTATCATTAAAAAGGATATTCCTACTGCCATTAAGAACTTTTTCTTTGTCTTCAGGATAAAATGTACTGTTATCCAGTCGAATGAAAAAATTCTTATCGACTTTCATAATCTCATCATAGAAATATGTCCTTAAAAGTCCAATTCTATTCTTTTCCTTTTTGATATTCTTTTTTGAAGATCTGAATGCCGTTCTATCTGTAGACGTTTCTGCTTCTTTGAATTTATATATGCCCCACATATCCTGACCTTTGAATCGTTCAAGATTATAGGATTCGTTTGTAACAGCATAAGCTGCATATTCTGGACCTACTGTTAAACCTATATAATACGGTTTATTAACCATGAATATCCTCCTTGTATTGATTACTCTTTACGCTGAGACAGCGGGAGATTTTCCGCTTAATCTCTTGCAAATATGGTTACTTATATTTTTATGTATTAATTCTATTTTATATATGACAGATATTCAACTGTTTTTTTTTACATAAAAAATTTAAAGATATTTGACAAATCAAATGTGATGACGTATAATAACAATATATTAAATTACATGCGAGTTCAAATAAGGGTATTACCCGAAATTGCATTTGCTTCTGCGTGGTGCAGAGATTAAGGCTTCCGAAAGGAAGTCTTTTTTTTGTGGTTTTCATAATTAAAATAGCAGAACCTAGATTTTTCTAAGTTCTGCTAAATCAATAATTAATTAATCAGCCATATAATAAATCAACTTTTCAGTAGGATTAATATTTATTGTTACTCCATTACTTTCCAATGCATTTCTAAGTTCTGAATTGGTTGTATATACTACGCCCTTATATTCAATTGAAGAAAGATTATTACAATAAAGGATATTTGAAAACACTTCCATATTATCAGGAAGTTTAATATATGTTAATTTATCACAACCAGAAAAAGCAACATTTGGATTTGTTATATTATCAGGATATAAGAAAGACTGTATAGCCGTGCCATCAAAAGCGTTAGATTTTATGCTTGTTATACTATTTGGTATATTTATAGTTTCAAGGTTTGTACATTGATTAAATGCATAATCTCCTATTTCAACGGTACCTTCTCCAAGTGTTACAGATTTTAAATTTCTGCAGTAATCAAAGCATCCATAAGGAACATTTGTTGCTCCTTCAAAAACAACATTTTCTAAGGCTGATGCATAAAAAGTCTGGCTATCCATTGTCTTTACACTTGCAGGAATAGTTATAGTCTTTAATCCAGCATGTGAAAAAGCCTGACTTCCAATATATTCAAGATTATTCGATAATTTTACAGATGCAAGTTTTGAATATGAATCACTAGTTAAGCTAAAAGCAGTATCTCCAATCTTTTTTACACTATCAGCCATTGTTACAGATTTAAGACTACTAAATATCCGAGAATTATTAAATGCATTAAATCCAATTTCTTCTATTCCATCTTCTATAGTTACAGAGGTTATATCATGATAAATATTATCATAAAAAGGTCCATTGCCTATTTTAGTTATTTTATGCCATTTTCCATCATATTCTGACCATCTGTTATCTTCAGCAAGTTTAACTTCACCTGGAATTGTGATGTCTCCAGAAGTTTTCATCTCAGGATTAATCATTAATTCAGGGAAATTAGAAATGTAAGTACCAAATGTTATATCTGCTCCGTATTCCTTTTCTTCCGGAAATTCCCCATTGTTATTCGTCATAGAGTCTACAATTCCACTCC
>ERZ870052.884-NODE-884-length-11145-cov-23.104807_pt1 | contig 11145 bp, 9 predicted proteins | sample MGYA00520889_ERZ870052 | MGnify/ENA primary metagenome ERZ870052 (study PRJEB32232, sample SAMN07284988) | human gut metagenome | biome: human-associated habitat; material: feces | host: Homo sapiens | place: Tanzania | collected 2014-08-14 ...
TTTCAAAGTCACGGTCTCCGCCACCATACCATTAATATATTGGTGCATCAGTCTCTTGATCTTGCGGACATGGATTATTCGCTTGAACGCCGTAACGCCCAGGCTCTCCATGGCTTTCACAACAGCCACATCATCGATGTTCACGATGACACCTCCGTAATCAAAGACGAGAGTTTCTATCTGTTTCATTGTAGCAGAATTTATTTAACGATTTCTTTTCCTGCAGCCTGCCAGCCATTAAAGCCGGAATCGAGTTCTATTACCTGATATCCGTTCTTTGTCAATATCGCTGCTGCATTCTTGCTTCGCTTGCCGCTTCGGCAGTTCACGGCGATAGTTTTGCTTTTGGGAAGAGTGGCGGTGGCCTTCTGCTCGAAGTCTGATTTCAGTACGTCGATGTTGATTGCCCCACGAATATGCCCATCGGCAAACTCCTCTGCGGTTCGTACGTCGAGACGGATTACTGCGGTGTCTGCGATGGCTTTCTCATAGTCATCTGCCGACAGACTCTTATAGCCCTTATTTTGCGCCTGACAAGAAAACAGGCTTGATAGCATGGTTATGATGCTCATGATAAATATTTTCTTCATTGTATATTGTTTTTATGTCAAGAATGGATCAAGCGTAGCCAGCAGTTCAGCTTTATCTACCACACCGCTTGTGCGCCACAATACCTCTCCGTTGCGGAAGAGCATCAGCGTAGGCACGGATTGAATGCGGTATTGGCTTGCTGTTACGCCATATTTATCCACATCCACCTTGATGATACGGATGCGGTCGCCCAAAACCTTCTTTACCTGTTCCAGAATGGGGTGCATCGCCTTGCAAGGTTGGCACCATGTAGCAAAGAAATCAACCAGAACAAGCTGGTCACTATTGATTACGTCATTGAATGTCTCCATAATTATCTGTCTATTTCGGTGAAACAATTAAATTTTTGCCGAAAACTCCATCATCATTTTCTGGGCAAGGGGAGCGTACAAGATCTTTACACTCTGCTCTGTGCTCTATTATTCAATACCCAATGGTAATTGCGGATCTTCGCCGTCAAACTTGTCGAAATCAGAGCGGAACAGACGGTCTTGTATCACTCTATATTTCTCAAACTCGCTCTCTGCATATTCCTTTGCATACTCGGCAGTAATGTGTCCTGCGTCTTGCAAGATTTCTCTGTCGGTTGCATCGAGGAATTTGTCGATGCGTTTAGCCCAATCCTCCATAGTCATAGGAATGTGACGTTCAGCCATGTCTTTAGCCATATCGAGATAGGCATTCACCAAACGTCCAAGAGCCTGCAACTCATTTTCCTTCAGATAGTTCTTAGCTATACTTACGTCCGACTTTATGATCTTTCCATTAGGAGCCTTTGCCCATGTAGTAAGCCCCATGTGCTCTTTTTCAGCATCAGCACGATCCACTATCAGTTCTGCGGCAGTATGTCCATGAACTGCATAATGCATCTTGTTCTGTACCTTCTTGAAGAACTCGCGTGTTGTTGGAGCATCACGGTTGTAGTCGATGGCTGTGGCGTAGATGTCGGTCAGTTTCTGATAGAAATTGCGTTCCGATAGACGAATCTCGCGAATCTCCTCCAAGAGTTGCTCGAAATAGTCCACGCCGATGAATGAGCCATTTTCCATACGCTTTTTGTCAATTACATAACCACGGATAGCATACTGTCGGAGAACATAAGTGCACCATTGGCGGAACTGAGTGGCACGGCGGGAGTTAGCTCTGTACCCCACGCTGATTATTGCATCCAAATTGTAATATTGGGTGTTGTATGATTTACCATCAGCGGCAGTTCGTCGGAAATTCCGACAAACTGAATTTTTATCCAATTCACCTTCTTTGAAAATGTTAGACAGATGCTCTGCTATTGTAGATCGGCCTTTATCAAAAAGACTAGCAATAGCATCTTGTGTACACCAAATTGTTTCTTCGGCATACATTACTTCAACACCATTTTCTTTACCTTCTGCCATGAAGATAAGAAATTCAGCGGTACTATTTCTTATTTCAAATTTCTTTGCCATTTTCTGCGTATTTTCTCGTCGCTAATATTCTTGCAACACCTTATTATATAATTATCTGTCTATTTCCGTGAAACGATTAAAAGTCCTGCCGTCCCTCGTAACTTTCCCGAAGAACATATCTTCCGGTCTTACCCAATAGGCTTGGTCTCCATAAAGAGCCTGATAAACCACCATGCGCTCCTTGGTCTCGGAGTCGAAGGCAGAATGGATAAACTTGTATTTGCCGCCCTTGAAGTGCTGGAAAAATCTTTCTTCCTTTGCTGAAAACTCCATCATCATTTTCTGGGCGAGGGGAGCGTACCAGGTTTTCACCTCCTGCTCAGTAGGCGTATGACCGCCAGGGAAATGGAAGGCTTGGTTGTAATGCTCCAGGAAGAGAGGGGAGAAGTGAGCCAGGGTGTCCTGCTCACCAAAAAGTCCCCACACACGATCCTTATAATAGGGGTTGCAATGGTCGAACTGCACGGCTTCCAGTTCTGCAAACTCCTCAATCAATGCCTCGTCAATCACCAGCCGCTGATTGCCGTCCTTTCTCGGTGCCTTGTATTCATGCTCGCCGATTCGCTCCTTCAGAAACTCCGTCATCATGAAATACGGATTGCCGAGCAGGGCAGGAATGCCCACCACCGGAGCCAGCATCTGGGCGAGGAAAGAGCCGCAGCTGTTGCCCAGAAGCAAGTCGGGCTGCTCGCGGTCGATGATGGAGCGAATCTCCTTCAGTGCCTCCTTGGGGTGCAATGGCAGGTCGGGAGTCAGCACCACAGCCGTCCCCTCCAACGCCTCTTTCAAGGCTCTCGCCATCGGACAGCTGCCCGTGGCGAAGAATCCGTGTAGAAATAATATCTTCTTCATGCTTATAAATTATTGTCAGTACCTTCTTTATGTTGCAAATTGGATGGATGCTGGTTTAAACTCTTGTTTCATTCCTTTTTCCTTACTTCCCAATGACCGCTATAGCCACTGCCAACATACACAATATGAGGCATCTTGGTGATGTGACGCTTAATGGTTCTTGTTGTTAATCCCGTTAAAGAAGCCAACTCTTCAGTTGTTATTTTAGGATAAACAGCTACTTGATATTCTATCCATTTATCTAAGTCTTTTCCTTGAGTGACATCTTGAGTGACACCTTGAGTGACATCTTGAGTGACACCTTGAGTATCATCTTGAGTATCATCTTGAGTATCACCTTCATTCTCCACAATGTTTACCTCAATACCAGGATGAGATTCCTGCCAAGCTAAAATCATATTAGGGAATGTGACAGTAAACTGGGCACGGTCGGAGAAGAAGGTTGGGAGCATCTTTTCTTCAAAGTAGGGAAGAGCCTTAATCGGTTTGATGATTTTGCCCATGCCCGAACCTTTACGCTCCATATAACCCAACTGAGCAAAGATATCTGCGATAACCGGATTGCGTCTGACAGAAGGAATATCTTCTAGGTTCATCGTTTGGATAAGGCGTCCTTCAGGCATGGAGCCTGGAGAGTAAATCACCATACGGTCATCGTACATATCTACATGCACCTCGCTACCCTGGATAAGATAGTCGCGATGAGCCAATGCATTCACTACAACTTCCATCACGCAACGTTCCATATATTGAGGGATCTCGATGCGCTGCATCGGTTCTTTATACCAAAGTGTACGATTGTTGCGACGGATGAAGGACATGGTGTCTTCAAGAAGTGTAACAAGTCCGCCCGTAATCTCTGCGCTGTCGAGTGCATCAATGCTTCCTCCAGCTTTTGTCTTGCCATTCCATCTTGTGCAGAATACTCGGCTTTGGCGTAATGGACATTCGTCTGCCATCAACAGACCGGCATAGGTAAGTATTCCCTTATTGTCAACCAGACCAAACGAGCGGTAAAGTTTTTTATCGAAACTCAGACCATTCCAGGCATAGTAGCGGCTGCGAAGTTTGGAAAATGCATAATCTTCAAACATTTCATCGCTTGGGCGTGCATCGAATGAAGAGTTGCGACCTCTTAATACCAGACGCTTATGTTCGGTACTATCAGCCACAACTGATTCGTTGCCAATGCGAACAAAGGTTTCAAGAACGCTGTCGCCTATATAATAATAAGGTGTATCTTCGCCACCATGCACATGAAGAATGAGCAGTTCCTTGTCTTCTACACGCTCTATCTTCAAGTCGATTTGTGGCATTGGGTCTATGCGCTCCTTGATTTTCTGGCTGATAAATTCGGCATCAGTCTTGGCATCTGTCAAACCTACAATCGTGTCGTCATCGGCAATACCAAACAATAGGCAGCCGCCAGCTCCATTGGCAAAGGCGCTGATGCTCTTCAGCCAACTTTTCACTTTACGGCGTTCCACTTCCTGCTTCTTGTCGTATTCGGTAGTCTCACCTATATATTTTGCCATGTCCATATTTACTTAATTTTATGATTGTTCATTATGCGCCTATAATCTAGGAGGATAAGCCATGCTCAATCCCCATCAGCGCAATATATCTGCAAAAATACAAAAAATATTCAGAAAAGTGATTATATGGATGGATTTTGTTTGCAGGGCAAACTTGATTTAACCTTATTTTATAAGATAGAGGGATATTTTGAAAACCCTAAATCCTTAATGACCCTTAATGACACTGACCTTAATGACCCGGAAAACGACCGCTCTCCTCATGATTTCTGAGGTGAGCGGTCGCTTACTTTTTACCATAGACAATTCCTATCCCCTTACGCAATAATCACCCGGTGCATCTGCCTGATGAAATCCTTGAGATTCACAAACTGGTCGCCGAAGGTTTCGCGCCATTTCAGATCCTTCAGCGGATACTCCAGGAAGTTGCGGGTTTCTATGTCGCCGTTCATGCTGATGTAATCCAGAATGTTCTTCAGATAGATTTCCTGATCCGAGGTGAGATTGTAACCCTCTATGAACTGCTGGTAGATCTGAAGCGCCTTCTTGCGGTCTATGCCGTTGATTACACGGATAAACGCAGCCACATTATTCCTGTACGGATGACCCTCGGTAAGTTCGTCGTACTCGTCCCGGGTGCCCAGCTCCTCGAAGAAGATGCGCTCCAGCTCCTGGATGTCGGCAGAGGTCAGCTGCTCGAAATGCTGAATCTTGCGGAGCGTTTCGCTGCTGCCGTTCTCAGCCAGATAGTCGATGACACGCTGCTTGTAAGTAGTCTTGATCACCTCATCCTCGCCACCTTCTACAGTGGTGTAGGGGTCTTCTATGTCGATGACAAACTTCTTGCCGCCACGCTGCTCCTTCAGCAGATGAACCAGTCCTCTCAGTTCCCTGCGCACATGCTCCAGCGCATCCAGCGATTCGTTTTCCCAGAATATCGGGGTCTGAACCTCACGTATGGTGTCGATGTGCTCCATCACAGCCGGAATGGAAGCCTTCTTCTCCAGGATGGAAGCAATAACCGTTACCGCTTTGCGCAACTGACCTGCACGCCTGGTCGTATCGATATGCGAAAGCATGATGTGGAGCATCATGATGTCGAAGCGCTTGGCTTCCTCGTCATCCTTATCCACTTTGATCAGATTGCCTATCTCCTTGAGCTTCTGTACTTCTGTTTCTGATAGGCAGGTCCATTTCTCCTGATTCCTGTAAGGCTCAATGATGTTCATGAATGGGCGAGCCTCCTTGCGCTCCTTGCCGATGGCTGCCACCTGCTGATGGAGCAGCGCCTTCAGTTCATCATGCAGCTGCTTGTCAAATTCCTTCTCCTGATGCTCGGCGCTCTGAAGCTCACGGGCTATCTCCAGGCGCAGGCAGAAGAGGCGGTCGGTGAGCGATTTGCTGTCGGATGGATTGATGTCGGCACCAGGCTTCGAGAAGAAGTCGAAGTTGCCGCACCAGTCGAAGATGTAGAACTCCTTCTTGTCCGCATCCGGACCGAAAAGGTCCTTGCAGAGACGGGTTCCTCTGCCTATCATCTGCTCAAACTTGATCTTCGATTTTATCATCTTGAAGAATACAAGGTTCAGAATCTCAGGCACATCGATTCCCGTGTCGAGCATGTCCACCGATACGGCTATCTGCGGCATCTTGTCTTCTACCTCGAAGTCGGCGATGAGGGCAGAGTGGTTCTTCACCTGGTTGTCTATCAGCTGGCAGTAGTCAGCACCACGCTCCGGATAGAGCTGGCGGAAACGCTCCACGATGCGCTCTGCATGCTTGTGGTTGTAGGCAAAGATGATGGTCTTGCCCACGTCCTCGCCACTATGTACCTTCTGTCCGTTTGTCATCAATTCTGACAGCACGTTGTCGATGGTGTCGTCATTGATCAGATAGTTGAAAATCTCGTTGCCCTGAATGTCTCGATGATATTCCTCGTCCTCCGGAATACCCTTCATTGCCTTCTCATACTCCCATACCTTCTCCAGCTGCTCCCGCTGCTCGGGGCTTAGATCGTCGTATCTGATGCCTCGGTTTATCATCTTCGAGTTGCATTTCTTCAGTCGGTAAGGACAGAGATAGCCGTCGGCGATGGCTTCATCATAGGTGTATTCAAAGTTTGGCTCGTTCTCCAGCTCCAGCAGCTGGAAGGTGTTCTTGTCTATCTCGGCTCTTGGGGTGGCGGTGAGACCGATGAGCAGAGAGTCGAAATACTGGAAGATGGCGCCGTATTTGCCGAACACGCTGCGATGCGCCTCGTCGATGATGATGAGGTCGAAATGACCGATGGAGAACTCTACCGGCTCGGCGTTGATGTAGTTGATCATCGTCTGATAGGTGGAGAATACGAAGCGGGCAGCCTTGTTGGGTTCTGTATCGTCAGAGAGACTGGTCATGGTCTGGCTAGGTAAGAATTTTTCGAAGTTCTTGCGTGCCTGCTTCACCAGTTCCGTGCGGTCGGCAAGGAAGAGCACCCGCTTGATCCAGTTGTTGTTGTCGAGCAGTTTGCAGAGCGAGATGCTCACGCGCGTCTTGCCCGTTCCGGTAGCCAGCACGAGCAGTCCACGGCGATGCTTCCTGTTGAGCCATTCCACCAGGCTCTTGATGGCTGTTTTCTGATAGGGGCGGTTGGTGATTTCGTCGTCTATCATGAGGTTGGTAATGTCGGCACGACCTCGTTTCTGAATCAGCTGTTCCAGGTCGTCGTGGCTGTGGAAGGAGATTACCTCGCGGTCGGGATAGTCCATGCCGTCAATCACCTTGGTAGTGTATCCGTTGGTGTAATAAATTACCGGGCGAACACCATACTTTTTCTCCAGACAATCTGCATACTCTATTGCCTGCTTGCGTCCGGTTTCCGGACTGTGTATGGTGCTTTTGGCTTCAATCACCGCCAGCGGTTTTCCGCCCTTGCTGAAGAGCACATAGTCGGCGTATCCGGTGCCCGAAGGGTGGAATTGCTTGTTCATTCCCTCTATCTTTACCTCGATGGCAGCCTTTCCGCCCTGGATGTCGCCCTTTACGTGGAGGATTTCCCAACCAGCCTCGTTCAGCATATAGTCGATGAGGCATTGACGGGTAATGGCTTCGCTTTCAAGTGATTCCGAAGGATGAGATTTTGGAGGTTCCGGATGATTGATAGCCTCGTCAGGAACATGGTCTGTGAGGTCGGGAGATACGGTTGGTTCGGAATTGTCTGATGCATGAATCTGGGTGAAGTCCTGCGGGATGAGCGTAGCATCGAAGGCAAGCATTTTGCGGATTGCCTGCCAGCGGTAGAGGAAACCGGTTGCAACATAGAAGAGGGCTCTCAGACAGATGAAAGCATCGTTTGCCTTTACCTGCTGGGCTCCGGTATGAGCAGCATAGTTGCCTATTTTCTTTACCGTACGCATGTTCTGTTCAAACTCCCAGTCTTCGTTGATGAAAGCATCTATCTGTGGGCGTTTGAGCATATTGTTCAAGGTTTCGTGTGGGGCGAGGGTAACGTTCGCCATTGCCAGATGGTTTTTTACGAGCCATTCCAAAGCCTTGCGTGCATTGGCGGCACTCTCTTCGGGGAATGCCTTCTGAAAGATTTCTGCCTTATCGCAGTATGCGTGGAGCTGGTGGAAGGCAGGGATCACCTCTGCCAGCTTTTTGATAAAGTCAAAATTCTTCATTGTCGTTTTTATTTTAATTGTTATTGTTATATTTTTTGTGGGCGATATTTAAAGCTTTTGCCCTTACAGGGCGCATTGCTAAATGCCATGATACCCAGGGCGTTGCCCTGGGCTAGGAGGGGTTGCCCTTTCAGGGCGCAGGGTGACGAGCTGGGTGAGGGCAAAGCCGCCTTTAGCCCCTATTCGAACCAGTATTGCATGCGGGAAGCCAGCAGGGTTTCGAGATCCTGGATGGACTTCTGAACCTCCGATTTCTCTCGCTCGATTTGCTCTATGCGCTGGGCAAAGAGACGCTGGAGGGGGAGGGGTGGGAGAGGGATTCTAATAGAAGCCAGCTCCTTTGAATTTATATTTGCCTGGTTAACAGCACCTTTAGCCATAGAACGCAACAACTTTTTTATTGATGCTAAATTGAACATTCTTGCAAGGACAACTGGCAAAAGAGTGTCATTAAGTCTTACTCTAATAATGTATCCTGCTATTACCATGGGTTCTTTTTGGTCAAACAGACATGTTTTGCCGACCAATTCTATACTGTTTGTTCGATTGAACAAAATATCTCCATAGCGTACTATGCACTTCTCTATTTCATCATCTGGAATGTCAATTTGTTTTGTGTTGGATAAATCCAAGAAACCATCTGTAGTTAGGTTACACATTCTTAAATATGTGTAACGACCATTTTCAGATGCTGGCTTACTGGTTCCATATTTAATATCAGTGCAAACTTCTCCCAGCTTCTTCACTTCCCATCCCTTTTCATTCTCCACTGGGTCTCCAAACATCTCATAGAAGAGGCTTTGAGCGAGATTGTCGAAATCTTTAAGCTGCTCCTTCTTCAAACGAATCAACTCGTTTATCTTGTCAAGTTCGGAAACTATTGCAAGCTGAGTTGACTTGGGTGGGAGAGGAATCTTTATTTCTTTTAATAGCTTATAATGTCTAGAATAACCAAGATTTGGTATTTTGTACCATTGAAGATAATAGAGCATAAATTTTGCATTTAACTCCTTTTTAGGAGATATTATCTTTACTCCATCTGCTCCAACTACGAAGTCGAAATCTACGTATTTAAGTACACGTGTATGATCTCCAAATATTACTACGGGAGAGTCTATGTGGAAAACATAAGACTCATCATCGTAATATCCAGAAATTAACTTGTCTTCTTGTGATATTATAGGATACTTTGTACCACTACTATATTCGCTGGTTTTTACTTGTTTCGACTTAGGAAGCTTGTTAATGCAAGTTTCAAAAGATTTATATTCCCATCCCTTTCTCATACCATTTCCTCCTTCTTTTCATCTTCTTCCAGCATCTTGCACAAATCTCTATACCCCTTCAGAAACTCGCCTTCATTCTCTTCCAGTCTTACCAGAATATCCTTTACAGGCTCGTATTCCACCTTCTCACGCTCTATCTCCTTGTACTTATTAATAGAGAGGTCGTAATCGTTCTGGCGGATTTCCTCTACGGGTACGAAGAAGCTCTGGTCCTTGCGGGTGCGGGAAGCCTCAGACTCAGGATGCAGGAATCGGTTAACCACGTCCGGAATATCATTGTCGGCTATCGGCGCACGCTTGTCATCCAGCGAATAACCATCTGCCTTCATGTCATAAAACCATACCTTTTCCGTTCCACCACAGTTGGTCTTGCTGAAAACAAGAACGGCGGTAGAAACTCCGGCGTATGGCTTGAACACGCCACTCGGCATGGAAATGACGGCACGCAACTGCTGATTGTCAACTATCTCCTTGCGGATAGCCACATGAGCCTTGGAGGTTCCGAAGAGTACTCCGTCGGGAACGATGCTGGCGCAGCGGCCGCCCAACTCCAGGGAGCGGACAAACTGAGCCAGGAACAGCAGTTCGGTCTTGCTGGTGTTGGCGTAGGCAAGAATCTTCTTGTTCACATTGCCCTTGTCGAGACTTCCGGCAAAGGGCGGGTTCGCCATGATGAGCGAGTAGCAGCTCTGGTCTTCGTTCTGCTCAGAGAGCGAATCGCGCCAGGCTAGTTCCGGGGCAGTAATGTCGTGCAGCAGGAGGTTCATGGCTCCGATGCGCAGCATGGTCTGGTCGGTATCGTAGCCATTGATCATCGAGGTCTTCATGTGCTGCACCTGTTCTCCGGCATAGAGGATGGTCTCGTAATTCTCCTTGATGTATTTCACGGCTTCTACGAGGAATCCTGCCGAGCCCATGGCTGGGTCGCAGATGTAATCCTTCGGGGTAGGCTGCATCATCTCCACAATCATTCGGATGATGTGGCGGGGCGTGCGGAACTGTCCGTTGGTGCCGCTTGCCGCCATCTTGCCGAGGATGTATTCATAGACGTCGCCCATCGCATCGCGGTTGTTCATGTCGAGAGAATCCACGCCGTCGATTACCTTGGTAAGGGTTCGGGCGTTGGGAATGAGGAAGATAGCCGACTTCATGTAGCGGCTGTAGGCGCTTTCTTCGCCCGTGCCGATGTGCTTGATGAATTCGAACACGTGCTGTCTTACTACCTTGAACATATTGTCTGCGCCCAGGTTTTTGAACACGTGCCAGCGCAGGCTTTCGTAGGGAACGCCAGCCTTCTCCTCGTCGGTGGTAGCGTCGGGGTTGATCCAGAGCTGTCCTTCGGGGAAGGTAGGGTTCTGCACTTCGCCGTCAAAGTCGCGTGCGTTTTCCTCTTCCTGGAGCTGCTTGTCATCGAGCATCTTCATGAAGAAGATGTAGGTCATCTGCTCCAATACGGTGATAGGGTTGGTAATACCTGCCACAAAGAAGGTGTCCCATATCTGGTCTATCTTGTTTTTGATTTCTCCTGTTATCATACTATTATATATTAATGTATAGGCAAAGGTAATAAAAAAAAGGGAAACGAGCAAAAATCTGTTGATTTTTTACTCATTTTCCCTTAACTTTTCTTTGAAAAATCCTTAATGACCTTAATGACCGTGACCTTAATGACCGGATTTTACGATTGTTCCTGCTGCCTTACATGCAGCTTGAAACGCCGAGCGAAGTGGCTATTGCGGTGAGAATGCTGATAGCAATCTGAATCACCATTTTC
>ERZ870052.886-NODE-886-length-11117-cov-8.377174_pt1 | contig 11117 bp, 13 predicted proteins | sample MGYA00520889_ERZ870052 | MGnify/ENA primary metagenome ERZ870052 (study PRJEB32232, sample SAMN07284988) | human gut metagenome | biome: human-associated habitat; material: feces | host: Homo sapiens | place: Tanzania | collected 2014-08-14 ...
AACTCTATCCTTTAACAATGTGTTACTTTATAGAGAGGACACAAAAATGTACCAAGTTATTTTTTAATCATTACTAATCCAAGACCTTATTGTAATGAGGTATTCTTGAAACAAAATCAAGATGGAAATCACATTTGTATTGATACTGCGGACTTCCCTGGTGAATTTACCAAACTTGGTCATGCAAAGTTATACGTATGGAAGAGTGAAAGTATAAGGGAAGCTAATTCAAGAGACAGCGTTGTTTATATGAGAAACAATGAAATGGTCATAGAAGTTAAAAGAGGAACAGCCAATAAAGGATATTATGGTATTTTCATTTGTGATGGAGAAGGCGAGAATGTAGGAAGCACTGTGCTTCGTTCTATGGAAAATGTCACCCATGATAAATGGGATATCAATGAACTCCGTGATGTTTCCAAAAAAGAAAGAACCACGGCAAATAGTGTTATTGGTGAAATCAAAGCGTTTATAAAAGCGTGTGAGGCTAAATTGTTTCCCGATACAAACGATGAGGAGCATCAATTAAAAAGCTTAAAACGGCGCAAAATCAGCATTTTTGGTGATAATCGTTCTGATAGTGAGGAAGATGAAGCAAACTGGCCTTCCACTAATGTCAGTGATAAGGCAAAGAATATAAACAAGAAGTCGCAAACAGATACAAGTATAAATGTTCGCACCAAAAAGAAGAAAAAAAAGATGGATAAACGTGGCAAAGAAACCGACGGGCAAACTTCAGAACAAAACACTGAACAGGAAGGCAATGAAGGAACTAGTGGAATAGAAACTAGTGGCGACGGAGGTAGCGGTGAAAGTAGATCCGGTGATGGAGAAGGTACTAATGGTCAAAATGGTACAGAGAAACCGGATACGACTACTAGCGCCACAAATATAGATAATCCTGATGGGGATACTATAGGAACAGAAGATCAAGGCGATATTGATTCAAATAGTAATGAAGGTAAAGAGTTGCGTGAAATTAAAATGTCTAACGCCAATAAAATGCTCAAACCTTGTCGTGATGGTCAATATGCTCTTGTTCTTGGCCTAAAAGCCAATCGTAACTATGCTGATTGCTCTGTTATGTTAATGGTTCAAGGTGAATCCGGTTTGGTTGCTCTTGAAATAAAGAGTGTTGCCAACGGCATGAAAATTAGTGGTATTAAAAATAATATAATATCTGGATTTGAGCTCGTGAAGAATGAACTATTATGCATAAAGTTCACTCCCAAAGAGGTTGTCACAAATTATAGCTTAAAGATTACAGTTTATGGACATTAAAGATTCAACGACATACCCATATCCAATTTGGGGACTTCCAGGGAACTTTAAGGATGATGATCCAACTGGTACGTACAAGGTAAATTTTGACGTAAATAAAAATTGCGTCATGATTGATTATGAAATTATGTCACGCAATGCTGGAATAGAAAAATTGATAGAAGAAGGGAAAGCAGCCTATGTCTGTTTAGTAAAATGTAAGGCAACGTATTTTCTTTATAGAAAGGAACAAAGTGACCCTCATTTCATTATAGAAATACCATGTGATTCTGTATATAAACGTTTTACTTGCATTATAGAAATAATAGCAAAAGAGGATATAGATTCGTGTACGGGTTTGAATGTAAACGAATTTTATGAAGGCGACGTATGCTATAATAAAGGTAGTGTAATCGGTTTTATAGATGAGTTGAGTGTGCCTCTTGATGCAAAGGACAACATTGCAGATCTCAGTAGGATTATTACGACAATGGCTACGGATGTTGACAGCGTAAAATACGACCATGGCGACCAGCGAATTATCGTAAAATACCCTAAAAAATATAGTAGTGCATTTGGTACGGTAGAATTAGAGTGTCCATCAATCATTGAAGCCTCTTTAATTTACCCTGCTTTGATTTTCGCTATAAGTGAACTAAAAGATTATTATACCCAGGATGATAAAGATTGGGTATATTTCTTGAAACGTTTCATAGAAGATTATGGCGAAAAATGTAATTATAACGTACCAGATGATTATAAATTTGAGGATACTCAGACTATCTTTGATATCGTCGAATTTATTCTGGAAAACGTTCAGATGGAAGCGTTGGAAAAAAGTAAGGATATAATAGACTATAAAGATGAAGCATAATGAAACAAAAAATATTTACAAAGAAATATTATGAAGAATTAGAGGCTAAATTAGGTGAAAACATGCCTAAATATACAGACCCTAATTTTTCATGGGAAGAAGAAGCAAAGGACAATATAATAGAGTTGGACTTTGAAGCTCCTGACTTGTCTGGCATGTTGGATTATGCTGATAGTCACGAAGCTAAAGACGACGGGAAAGCTGCCAAAATATTATTTTTGGCATATCATAATCTGACACCTCTACAAGCTGCACAAAGGCAATTTTGGCAGTATCTCTCTCATATTACTCTATATGAGTATATGAGAAGAAGATGGCCGACCATAAACGAAGCCAATTGTCCAGAATCATATGTAAAAGAACATTGGTTTTACGGTAGTGGACTAATCAGGAACTGTCTTGAAGGTATGTATTGGTCAGTAAAATGCTCTGCTATTGATAAAGGTAATGGCGAATATGATTTCACTTACACCGATTTCTTCTTCTCTATTCAAAAGATTAGAGACAGAGGTATTGGTGCGGCTACGTTTATCATGAGTAATCCTGCGTTGGTAAGGGGTATGCTTAAGTTCTATATGGATGAACTGAAGAAGCAAGAAAACAATAAGTCTAAGAGAGATGATGAGCCCAAAGAAGATACGGTTTTCGACAAATTCTTCGAGTATAGAACTGATAAGTGTATTCAACTTGTGAACAAGTTAGGTGGTGTTGTGGATCTTTCGACATACACCGAAAGCGACATCTATGAATTCCTTGATAGTAACAGAGAATACATAAAGTCTGTTGGTGACAGAAAAAAGGAAAAGAAAGAGCGTGAAGCTGCTCAAAACAAAGAACAGAAAAATGCGATTAATATAGGTAATCACAAACAGAACAGAAAACATAAAAAACGTAAGAAATAAAGAATATGGCTGAAAGAATAGAATTTACACGTGGTAAACGCCCCGTAACATTTATAGATCTCTTCGCTGGTGCAGGTGGCATCAGCGAAGGATTCTTGCAGTCATGTGCAAATAATAAGTATTTTAAATTCATTCTTGCAAGTGATATAAACCCTAACTGTGAATTGACTCATATCGTACGATACAATACTCAATTAGGTATTGACATGGACTTTATTACAGAAGATATTATGTCTGAGACATTTATCTGTCATCTTCTTGAAAAACTGAATGGAAGAGAAATAGATGTTGTTACAGGTGGGCCAAGTTGCCAATCTTTCAGTCTTGCAGGAGCACGCAAAAAGTTTGACAAACGTGACAACCTTTTCATACATTACTTAAATGTAATACGTCAACTTCGACCTAAATACTTTGTCATGGAGAATGTGGAAGGTATTTTAACAAAGAACGATGGTAAGTTCAAAGATGCCGTGATGAGTGAAATCAGATCTATTATTGATGACACAGAAGTTCCTGCTATGCTTACTTATTTGCGTGAATTAGTACAGAAAACAAATTGTGTTGATGAAAACTACAAATGGTGTCTTCTTGCTAAAATAGGAATGGAATTATGCCAAGACACTGAGGAATATAAAAATAAATATTTCAAGACAATAGACAAACAATTCAAGCAAATAACCAAGAAGTTGAATTATAAGCTAAGTAAATCTGATGAAAGGATTAACACCATTCGTCATGGTTTGTTATTTCTTCAACATAGTAAACAACGTGATGCGTTAAGTAAGATGGTTGTTGAAGAAAAAACATCCTCAATGTTTAACAAGGATGGCTTCACAGAAACTATGAATAACTTTGTTTCGTTCTTAGAAGATGATACAATTATTAATAGCATAGTTGCTGCTATTGATTCTCAAGAAGAGCTCGCAGAGTATACAGAGGAGGTGGAAGTTCTTAAGGACATGATTAAGTTGTATTCAAAAGATCTGGAGAATTGTTTTGAAATCATAGAAAAATATGCTCAGAAAGATGGCTCATTAGAGCAATTTAGGGGTTTGCAAGAATCAATACACCTGTATAATCTTGATAATTATATTCTAGTGAATTCGTCAAACTATGGTGTTCCTCAAAGTCGAGACAGAGTGTTATTTATTGGTTGTCGTAAGGATCAGCAATTGATTAAGGAAATACCTTATACTTTAGATGAATCAGAAAAAGTATGCATCTATGAAGCAATTGTAGATCTTGATTTTATCGGGAATGGAGAAATTCGTACTGAATATTCACATGATTACAACCACATTGAGAAATATGAAAACAAAGTTCATCGTCGTGAAGTCTTAGGAAAAATACACGATGAAACAGAAAATATACTTGATAAAGGTAACAATCTTCATGTGGCAACTTATGCAGAATGGTCAAAAATGGGACGATTAAATGATCGTTTTGAAGTCGGAAAGCCATTTTATGTTAAAACAATAGACCAGATAGGTACAAAGGAAATGCTTTCTGATTACGAGCTGTATAATCACCAGACAAGTAACCAAAGCGAAAAAGTTCTACAACGCCTCAATACAATTGCCAGTTACAAAGGATACACTAGTGAATGTAGGGCTCGTTTGGAAACTCTTGGAATAAACTCTGACAAGATGAACTACACGGTTCTTGATCCTGAAGGTCTGTCTCCAACAGTTGTTACTATGCCAGATGATTTTATTCATTATTCTGCTCATCGCTGTATGACAGTTAGAGAAATGGCTCGTTTGCAATCATTTGATGATAACTTTGTATTTCAGGGAAAACGTACAACAGGTGGTGATGCTAGAAAAAATGAAGTGCCACAATATACTTTGGTTGGCAATGCTGTGCCACCGCTTATGGCGAGGGCGATAGGAAATGCTATTCTTGAAGTTATTAATTTGGATTGATTATGAGAGAACTTAGCGAACTTGAGAAGCAGAATGAAGAGTTTCTTGTTAACAAAAGAATCTCTTTTACAACTGTAATGATGACACATAACATACTCAGTCATTCTATATTTGATGCTAATAAGCAAATAGTGAAGTATCTAAAAGAGCAAGGGCTTCATGATTACGATCTACAAAAAAATGGTAAAGATGAGCGTGTGATGATCAAAACACACATTCTAACATTTACAGAAGATGTGCTTTCAAAATCATCATTATACAAAGCTGTCACAAGAGGTGACAAACGAATGTGGTTCGGTGCAGCTGTACTACCTTATACCGATGACAATGATATTTTTGCTATTATAGCACACGAAGGTGAGTTGTACATTATTAATGAATCGAAGTTTGATTTTGATTTGTGTTATATGACTAATGTTGATAATCCGATAAAGGTGTTTCTAAAGGGCATTAAAACATAAATAAATTTTCCTCCGCTTAGCCAACAAGCTACACGGAGGTTTTTTTATTATCTTTTAATGTATCCTTCCGTTAAATGCATAGATAAAGAGTAAGAATTTTTTTTCTTATATGGTAGATCATTAGTGTCCCGTTAAAATCGGGACAAGTTAAATATTAATCAAATAACCCCGGAAAGAGAGGACAAACGAGTTCTTTGACATTATTGAAATCAGTCCTTTCGAAGAAATCAACGAGTGGTGTCTTATCCATAAGCAAAATGCTTAGAATCATTTCTATCAATTGGGCTAAAACGTTTTTGGCTTTGTTCATCGTGCAGTATCGTTGATAACTGCACGATGAACATTAACTAATCTATATTCCACCTATTCATCTCATCACCTTCGAAAGCATCAAGAGAATTACCATAGTCATCTAACATTTTATCATCAGAATAATAATCATTGCCAATATCTATAAAAGATTTCATAGATATCTGATTTCCATAATGATCAATATAATATTCATAGTAATCACCATCAAGACACTTTACCACCTTGGCCCTTCCATTAGAAAATTTATAATATTGATCATTTCTACAGGACAAAGTATCATATTCAATAGGAATAATTATCTCTCCTTTTATGTTCATAAACCCAACTTTTCTATTTGTTTCTACGGCAAATACATATTCAGAAAATTGGTATATATAATCATAAACTGGAGAACAAAATAATACGTTTCGTTCTTCTATATTTCGATTATTCTTTGTACATTTGTCACATTAATATATATATATTCATAATACACCTTAAAATAATAACCTATGCTATCTACACTCAAAAGATATTTTGGATATAATTCCTTTCGCCCTCTACAAGAGAACATTATACGCCATATAGTTAGCAACAAAGACTGTCTGGTGTTGATGCCTACTGGCGGTGGAAAGAGTATCTGCTATCAGATACCAGCATTGATGATGTCTGGTACGGCTATTGTAGTTTCTTATCTTCACTAATTGTCCATGTACAACAGTTCAAAGCTCCGCCCCATTTCTCAATAATTTCTTTCATCTGAACTTGAAAAATCCTTCCTCTATAATCAGGATATAAAGCAATAAACTGACCCATTGCTTCATTATCAAGTTTTGTATTGCCAATTCCTGGAACAATAATAACATCACGTGTCTGAAGAGCGTTGATATATGCCCAACTTAATTCGTGATATTCAGAAAGTTTCAACTCTATAACATAAAAATGTTCCATCAAGATATTACGCATTTGAGTAGCAATACCATCATCATATACTGAAAGATTGGTTAACACTACAGGTTTGCCATCTTTTTGTGCGCCGACAAATCTTAATATTCCATCCGTATGCCCACAAACATCCTTTTTATCCCATGGCAACCATACTATAGTCATTTCATCAATAGTTGAATTACATTCTTTAGGTTTGAAAGAATCCCGAATTTCAGATTCTATCTCCTTTTTAGATAATCCTTCGTTTTCTCTCATCACCTTATCTGTCATTACAATAAAAGATTTCATGGTGTAAGTATTTGGTTGTTCTATTTCGCCAACAACAATATTTCCACCATCTATAACCAAAGAAGAATGATTGATGATAAAATTCTCATCTTCTATCTTATTCATCACTTTGTCTACATCAGTAATGTATTTTTCCTTTCCTTTAAGATAGTCGGGATTGTATACAAATTGAGAGAAACGATTACTTGCATATTGTACTGGCATATAATCACGACACCAATAATCCTTAGTTAAAGGGAGCGTTTCATGCGCTACGTTATTAGCATCCAGAATTTCACAAACATCCTTATAGATATTGGGATAATCTGTACGTAGCAACTGTGAAAAAAACACTTTGTCTTTATATTGTTCTGTTATCATAGCTTTTCAACTCGTTTAAATCCCCATAATCTGTTGTCGTTTATATTGATTCGTTGCATAGGTTCTGCATAGCCCGATGGATTTGGACATACAGCACCTAAAGCATAGCCAAATTCCTCTTTTCCTTTCAGATATTTTTTTTCATCTTTAATATTGCCATCATCCTCGTGGTAATAGAATTCGATGCAAGTCAATTTTAGTCTATATGCATCCTTGCAACCGCCATTAATAAGAAAATAGCCAGAGAAGAATGCAGTATCTGCTATTTTCTTAAACTCTTCAAAAAGGTTTGCTTCGCAACCTTCTGCACCTTTGAAAGCTTTTAAGGCTTGAAATAATCTTGATTCCATACTTATTGAATTATCTTTATTTGTAAACCTCTATTGTTTTTTCCAACCATTTATATATCTTCTCCTGAAGACTTCTTGGTTCCAAAACTTTTATCATATTGCCGAAACTCATTAACTTCATATAAAAGTCATAGGTTGGACGTAGGGCTAATTCAAAATCGGCATAATCATCACATGCATAGATTTCTTTTTGCGAATGATGCAAAGGCAATGTGCGCATATAGTGCTGATGATATTTATCTGCCCTTAACACAATTCTTTGAAGCGGAGCTGATTCATCTTAGGTGTCTCAATCTACGTTACAGGGTAATAAAGGATGGTATAACAAAGAAAAATAAAGCGATAAGCTAAACTACAATTTCTTCATCACTTGCCGCCATGCCGAACTTAGTCCAGGAGACAGAGGTTCGCAGCTTATCATATTTAGTGTTTGACGCAGTTCTTTAAGCAGTTCGGGCCAGTATTTCATTTGTTCGTAGGCAAGTTTGATGCACAGCGCCCTAACGGCATAAGGCGACTTGGGGTCAGTAAGTCGCATCAGACAGTAATCAATAAAATCGGTACGGATGTCTTCTTCGGTATAAGGCTGACGAAGAAGTAGATTGAGCATTAGGCGAAGCTTTGTAGCGTCCTGCTCATTCAAGCAGCGGTCAATAAGCTGGTCGTGCTTGGCATAAAGCCACTCGTTGTCAACAGCAGAGAAATGCGTGAATACCCACAGCGCATTGGTTGCCACACGACGGTCGGAGTCCAATGTCAATTGGTACAGTTCCTCTTTAAGATTGTCATTATGCTCGCCTTGGGTCAAGGCGCACAAATCCTTGATTCCGTATTGAGAGAGGCGGTGAGAGAGTTGTAGCTTCATGGTTTATGGCTTAATAACTGAGCTGTTTCAGAGAATTCATTAATCATAATACGCTAAAGTATTTAGCTTCTTTACCTGTTTCTTTGCGGTACTCGTCGCGCATACTCTTCTCCAATTCTGCTACAAACGCTTTCTTTTTTTCTAAAGAAGCCTGAAATCTTCTCAGAGCTACTTCTCTTGTCATTTTCTTTGTTCCCATAATTATAATGCCTTTATCTCATACTTTATATTTGCAAATCTACTACAATTAATCCATACGACAAAATGTTTGACGGATTTATCAAATAGCAATAAAAGAAAAAACTGGGAACAACATAAGTTTCTCGGATATTATGTCTACCTTTGCGATACAGCAAGACAGCAAGTCTGCTCATACATATTTTAACTCAAAAAAGCTTATGCCTATGAACACTTTACAAGGTTTACTTTTCACAGTAGTGGCAGCTCTTCCTGCAGCAGCAATGGCACAGTTTGCTCCGCGCCATACGCCAGGGATAATGAAAAAACTGCCAGTGGCTATGGAGCATCCAGTCAACGACACTCCTGAGGGCACGCTGCATGATAACATGGCTTATGCCAACACCTACCACTACTATGGCTACGACGGAGAGATTGAGAACGCCGAGAGCCACGCCATCATCACTCGTTATGTAATGACGCCCGACAGCACCATCTGGTGGCACAACCCCATCACAATGCAAGACGGCGGATGGGTGCGTATTGACCATATGGGTGGAGGAAAATATGTGATGCACACTCCACAGTGTATCATAGAAGATGAGGACAATATCGACGATGAGGGAAACATCTACAAAGCCTTTGCCACTCGTCTGGTGTTAAAGAACTTTGGCGACGGATACTATTACTATCCTGATGTCGACGAGGACGGCCACGCCAACCTCGACCTGCACTTCACCCTTAACGAGGACGGAGAACTAAGACAGGTGAACGACAGCATCGTGAAAGACATGGACGATATGCCTTATGAAGTGCTGGCTCTAAGCAACGCTAATGGAGATTGGTATGGATTCAGCGACGGAGCCATGCGTGTGTGGCGTGTCAACGACCAGCCAACAAAGTTGCCTGAAGGCATTGAACCACAGAGATACGTGCTAACCGATTCTACCCTTAACCAACAAACGGGACGTTTCTCGTTCACACGACAGCTCATAGACATGGCTATACAGGGACAAGACGCCTATCTCGCCGCTCCTGACGGCACGGGATGGATTCACGGCAAGATAACCGACGACGGAAGCATATGCCTGCGCCCACAATACATCGGTCCTGCTAAAATATACGGAAGTCATGTGTGGTTTGAACCTGCCACTTTCCAAATCGACTATGACAACGAGGCTACGGATGACAACGACGAGGAGGAGGATAAGCAGGAGCCATACGAATTGGATTATAAGCTTGCTCCTGAACTTGTGCTGCACAAGACTGCAGACGGGGCTTATGCTGCCGACTACCCTGCCGCGCTGCTCATCAACGCTACAAAGGGACAAGTGCTGTATGCTGCCGACTATCCTGTGCCGTCGCTCACGACATTCACAGAGAAGCCTGCCGTACCTGCAACGCCGAAGATAACGGAGTTCTATCCTTACTATGAGGAAGACGGTTCGGCACTTTTCACTGTGCGCATACCGGTGTACGACCAAAACAAGGAAATGCTCGACCCTACCCTACTGTCGTATGTGGTATACGTAAACGACGACAAGGAGCCTTACACATTCCTGCCGGAAGACTACCAAGCCCTCACCGAACCTATGACAGAATTGTCTTACTGGTTTAACGATGGCTACGACTTCTCAATCACCGACATAGGACACACCATATATCTATACATGGATGCGGAGCGTGTAGGTGTGCAGTCGATATACCGTGGTGCAGGTGAAGAGCGACGTTCTGACATAGGATGGGACGACGGAAGCGTCACAACCGGATTGAAGTCGGCCACCACCACTAAGCGCATCGACAGCATATACGATATTCAGGGAAGAAAGTTGCAGCATCTCACTCAGGGCGTAAACATTGTGCGCATGACCGACGGCACAACAAAGAAAATCATAAAGCGATAAATTTTAAAAAAAACTATTATCTCTTCATCACCTGCCTCCAAGCCGAGTGCAGTCCCAGTGACAGAGATTCGCAATTTATCATCTCAAGCGTTTGGCGCAGTTCATTAAGCAGCCCGGGCCAGTATCTCGTCAGGCTCGTAGGCAAGCTTGATGTACTGCGCCATTATATACCCAAGTCCACTTTCTTGGCAAAATAATCAGACAATACACTCTCAAGATTATTAAGTTACTTAGGAATATTGATGAACGACATCATATGAAGTATGCGCTTCTGTGCAGAATTAAATACAATCTGTTCCATTGTACTTATTATTTAATTATTAGCTCAAAAAATCTATCTCACCGCAAATCTACAACAATAAATTCAAAAAAGCAAAATCTTTTCGGAAAATTATTGCTGTATAGAGCTTGGGTAGAAGGGATTATCAATAAGATCCAGTAATATTGAATAAATATGTATCAGTCGCCAAATTTCTCAATAAATCTTTGTACATTTGTCACAATAATAGATA
>ERZ870052.888-NODE-888-length-11076-cov-9.696700_pt1 | contig 11076 bp, 9 predicted proteins | sample MGYA00520889_ERZ870052 | MGnify/ENA primary metagenome ERZ870052 (study PRJEB32232, sample SAMN07284988) | human gut metagenome | biome: human-associated habitat; material: feces | host: Homo sapiens | place: Tanzania | collected 2014-08-14 ...
GCGCCCTCCAGTGCTTCCTTCAGGCCGCCCTTGATCTGGCGGGGGTTGGTCACCTCGCCCAGCCAGTTCTTGTGGGCCTCGGCGCTGTTGCAGCCCTTGTACAGGGTGCCGAACTGATCCACCGCCACGATGTCCTTGGCACCGGCGGTCATGAGCATCTTGATGATGGCGGTACCGGCTGCGCCGGGGCCGTTCAGGACGATGTGCACGTCCTCCATCTTCTTATTCACCACGCGCAGGGCGTTGATAAGGGCAGCGGTGACCACGATGGCGGTGCCGTGCTGGTCATCGTGGAATACGGGGATGTCCAGTTCCCGCTCCAAGGTCTCCTCGATCTCGAAGCACTCCGGGCTCTTGATATCCTCCAGATTGATGCCGCCAAAGGTGGGCGCAATGGCCTTGCAGGCGGCGATGACACTGGCCGCGTCGTGGGCATCGATGCAGATGGGGAAGGCGTCCACGCCGCCGAACTCCTTGAACAGCACGGCCTTGCCCTCCATGACCGGCAGACCGGCTTCCGGGCCGATATCGCCCAGACCCAGCACGGCGGTGCCGTTGGAGACAACGGCTACCATGTTGCCCTTGAAGGTGTACTTATACACATCGTCGGGGTTTTCCTTGATCTTGCGGCAGGGCTCGGCCACACCGGGGGTGTAGGCGGTGGACAGGTCATCGCGGGTGGCGACCTCCACCTTGCTCACGATGCCCACCTTTCCCTTGTGGGTCTCGTGCATTTCCAGAGCTGCTTTATTGTAATCCATGGTTTTATCCTCCAATTTCAGCAAAAGGCTTTCCCCCGCAGGGAAAGGCTCATACAGTTTTATTGTAACAGAACCGCCCGGGTATTTCCACCGGTTTTGCGGCATTTCCCGCCCCAAAGCGGGCAAAAGTGATACCTGTGCCGGGCAATATTTGTGGAATTTTCGCAAAAATCTTTTCTTTTCGCATTTTTCCGTTATAATAGGATGGTATGATATTTGCATTCTCCGTGAAAACGGTCTGCTATTTTTAGGAGGTATCTCTTTTGAAACGCAATACCAAGACCCTGTTGTGTGTGCTGTGCGCAGCAGCCGCTGTGCTGTGCGTAATTTTAGCCTGCTTTATGCTGACCAAAAAGCAGGGCAGCACCACGGCATCCTCTGCCGCATCCGGCGCAAGCGTGTCCGCCTACGGCAAGGTGTCGGATTTCGACTACGCCAGCTTTGATTACTCTGAGGGGCTGGACGATAACGGCCACTGGACCGGCATCCGCGCACTGGACTATGTGACCCTGCCGGAGAATGTATCCGCGCTGCCGCTTTCCAAGGCAGACATCGAGCCTACCGAGGCAGAGATCCAGACCCAGATCGACACTTTGCTAAACCAGTACGCCACCACCCAGACCATCACCGACCGGGCAGCCCAGAGCGGCGACACCGTGAACATCGACTATTCCGGCGCAGTGAACGGCGTGGTCTTTAACGGCGGCACCGCCGCCGGTTACGACCTGACGCTGGGCAGCAACACCTTCATTGACGGCTTCGAGGATCAGATCATCGGCCACAACATCGGCGACACCTTTGATGTGACCGTCACCTTCCCGGAGGGCTACGGCGACTCCACCGATGCCGAGGGCAACACCATCACCCTCAGCGGCAAGGAAGCCGTGTTCAGCGTGACCCTGAACGCCATCACCCAGAGCGTTGTGCCCACCCTGACCGACGAGTGGGTGGAGACCAATTTTGCCGCCAGCGACGATCTGCACACCGCAGACGCCCTGCGCCAGTACTTCGACAGCGCCCTGTACGCCAACAATCTGGACAACGCCGTGATGGACTATCTGCTCAATAACGCCACCTTCAAGGAGGTTCCCAACCAGATTACCAGCTACTACATCCGCATGTTCCTGAACTACCACTCTCAGCTTGCCGCCCAGTACGGCATGGAGCTGGACGCCTACGCACAGGCCAAGGGCTACGCCGATGCCAACGCGATGCTGGCGGATTCTGACGCCTACTTTGAGCATCTTGCCAAGCAGGATCTGGTCTTTCAGGCCCTTGCGGAGCAGCTGGACATCACCCCCACGCAGGAGCAGATCGACAGCGCCAACAGCTCCTACGCCGACACCTACGGCGCACAGCGCAGTATGCTGAACGCCTTGCAGCTGGCGGTGCTGGACAAGGTGGAGGAAAGCGCAGTGCTTTCCTAACAGAGCGCCTGCCGGGCGCGAACGATTTTAATGCGCTCCGCTTCGCTCTGCGCATAAATAGCGGAAAAATTATTTTTAATAGAGCAATGCCGGAGCGTCTGCGGACGCTCCGGCATTGCATTTTCACGGGTGGGGTCGTGGAGGGAAACAGCAGGTGCAGCGCCGCTTTCTGCGAAAGCGCGGCGCTGCGGAATCAACTTTCTGCCTGCCTTTAGCGTGCAGGGACGCTCCGCTGGGGCAGAAGGATACAGCCGGGGGATATTCTCTTTTGACACCAAAAGAGAACCAGAAAAGTGCCAGCGATTTCGACGCGCTGGAGCCACGAAAAAGGGGCTACTCGCCCCTTTTAACCCCAAAGAGGAGGGCTACACCGGAAAAAACTGAAGATTCACGCCTGTTCGGCGTGAAGATCTTTTAACCGTTTTTTCCGGCTCCGCCGATTTAAAGCCCCTCAGTCGCTGCGCGACAGCTCCCCCCGGGGGAGCAAGCGCAGCAGCTGCCGTTTCCCGTTACGACCCCTCCTGTGAAAAGGCAAATCTGGAAAATCCGCAGATTTTCCAGATTTGCGAAATTAAAAATAATTCTTCCGCTGAATATGCCCAGAGTAAAACGGAGGGCATTTTAAATCAATTATTAGAGGAAACCCGAAAGTATATGAACCACTTAGGAGATTATGATGTTATCGTCATCGGCGCGGGCCATGCGGGCATCGAAGCCGCCCACGCAGCTGCTGTGCTGGGCGCAAAAACGGCCGTCTTTACCATGAGTCTGGACGCCATCGGCAATATGCCCTGCAACCCCAGCATCGGCGGCACCGCCAAGGGCACGCTGGTGCGGGAGGTGGACGCGCTGGGCGGCGTGATGGGTCTGGCGGCAGACGCCACCTATCTGCAAAGCCGGATGCTGAACAAGGGCAAGGGCCCCGCCGTGCACGCGCTGCGGGTGCAGACCGACCGCCGCCGCTACAACGAATACATGAAGCACGCGCTGGAGCAGACCCCGGGTCTGGCCATCCATCAGGCCGAGGTGGTGGCGCTGGAAGTGGAGAACGGCCATGTGAAGGGCGTTGTCACCCAGCTGCACGGCGAGTACACCGCCAAGTGCGTGGTGCTTGCCACCGGTACGAACCTCGGCGGCAAAATATTCGTGGGCGATGCGTGGTATGCCTCCGGCCCGGACGGGATGCACGCCGCCAACGCCCTGACCGACAGCCTGAAAGCTGCCGGTCTGCCGCTGCGCCGGTTCAAGACCGGCACCCCCGCCCGGGTGCACCGCCGCAGTATTGATTTTTCCAAGCTGGAATGCCAGCCCGGCGACCCGGACAGTGAATTGCAGCCCTTCAGCTTTCTGACCGATGCCCCCATGCACAACAAGGTGGAATGCTGGATCGCCTACACGAACCCGGAAACTCACAAGATCATTCTGGACAACATCCAGCGCAGCCCGCTGTACGGCGGCATGATCGAGGGTGTCGGCCCGCGCTACTGCCCCTCCATCGAGGACAAGGTGGTGCGTTTCTCCGGCAAAGACCGCCACCCGCTCTTCGTGGAGCCCTGCGGTGAGAACACCGAGGAAATGTATTTACAGGGGGCGTCCAGCAGTCTGCCGGAGGACGTGCAGAACGCTTTCTACCACAGCATCAAAGGCTTTGAGCATCTGGAGATCATGCGCCCCGCCTACGCCATCGAGTACGACTGCGTAGACCCCACCAGTCTGGAAGCCACGCTGGAAAGCAAGGTGGTGCGGGGTCTGTACGGGGCAGGGCAGTTCAACGGCACCTCCGGCTACGAGGAAGCCGCCGCGCAGGGTCTGCTGGCGGGTCTGAACGCCGCCCGCAACGCGCTGGGCAGGGAGCAGCTGGTGCTGCCCCGGCACACCAGCTATCTGGGCACACTGGTGGACGACCTTGTCACCAAGGGCGTCATGGACCCCTACCGCATGATGACCAGCCGCAGCGAGTACCGGCTGACCCTGCGGCAGGACAACGCCGACCAGCGCCTGACCCCCATCGGCAGGGAATACGGCCTTGTGCAGGATGACCGCTGGGCAAAGTACCAGCACACCCAGCAGATCCTGGAAGCCGAGCGCCGCCGCCTGCACGAAGCGCATCTGCGCACTGCTGACCTGCGCGCCGCCATGGAAGCCGCCGGTCTTGCCCCCGCCGCCGAGGGCGGCATTGCGGAGGAGCTGCTGCGCCGCCCGGAGATCAGCTACCCGCTGGTGGCGGGCATCATCGGCTGGGGGGAGGAGATCACCCCCATGCTGGCGGAGCGTCTGGAAACCGAGATCAAGTACGCCGGTTACATCGCCCGGCAGGATCGGATGATCCGGGAGGTGGCACGCCACGAAAAGACCCTGATCCCGGAGAATTTCGAGTACGCCGCCTTGACCGGCCTTACGCTGGAAGCCCGGGAAAAGCTTGCCCGCATCCGTCCACGCAATCTGGGACAGGCCGGGCGCATCCCCGGCGTTTCGCCCTCCGATGTGGCACAGCTGAGCATCGCACTGGCAGCAAAGAAGTAAGAGGGGCAGGACAACGGGCAGCTTTCTCCTCGGACACGAATCGGGCCATTCCATCGCCCGCCCTATTGCCTTCGGCAACAGGGTCCCACCCCAGCGGACGGTCCTCAGAGAAACTACCCGCCGTCCTGCCGAAAGAACTGCTGCTTATCCGCTACAGCCCCACTTGTGAAAATGCGTTTGGAGCGGCCCGCAGGCCGCGACAAACGCAAATATAAATAATAATTTCCGCTGCTATTGTCAGAGCGAAGCGGAGACAATTCTAAATCGTTAAACCTAGAAAGAAGCTGCAACCAATGGAAGAACTGAAGCTTTACGAGGGGCGTCCTGCCGACTGCACCGACCGCCTTGAAAAAGAGATCCGCACCTACGATTTGCTGGAAAAACTTGGCATTCAGTTTTGGCGCACCGACCACGGCTGGATGAAGGCCGATACCATGGAGGACTGCCATGTGATCGATGCCTGCCTGAATGCCACCGTCTGCAAGAACCTGTTCCTGTGCAACCGGCAGAAAACGAACTTCTATCTGCTCATGATGCCCGGGGACAAGCCCTTCAAAACCAAAGAGCTTTCCCACCAGCTGGGCATTGCACGCCTGAGCTTTGCCTCGCCGGAGGATATGGAGCAGTATCTGGACTGCACGCCCGGCTCCTCCTCCATCATGGGGCTTGCCAACGACACGGAAAACAGGGTGCAGCTGCTGATGGACGAGGATGTAAAGAAAGGGGAGTACCTTGGCTGCCACCCCTGCATCAACACCTCTTCGCTCAAGCTGCGCACGGCAGATGTGCTGGAAATCTTCCTGCCCGCCGTCCACCATGAGCCGATTTTCGTCCGGCTGACCGGCGAATGAAAGAAAGGATAACACCATGATCGACAAACAGCGTCTGGAAGCAAAATGTTCCACATGGAACATCACCCTTACCGGCACCCAGCTGGATCAGCTGGATGCCTTTGCCCAGATCCTTGTAGACTACAACCAGAAGGTCAACCTGACCGCCATCACCGACCCGGAGGGCATCGAGGACAAGCACTTCCTCGACAGCCTGCTGTTTGCCAGCCAGCCGGAGGTAGCCGGGCGCATGGTGGACGTGGGTGCCGGGGCGGGCTTTCCGGGCATCGTGACCAAGATCTTCAAGCCGGAACTGGAACTGACCCTCATGGAGCCCACCGGCAAGCGGGTGGAGTTTTTGAAGTACGCCTGCGGTCAGCTGGGTCTGACCGGGGTGGAGTTTGCCAAGGAGCGCGCCGAGGAAGCCGCCCGCAAAGTCTGGCGGGAGCAGTTTGACCTTGCTTCTGCCCGCGCCGTGGCAGCCCTGCCCATGCTGGCAGAGTACTGCCTGCCGCTGGTGAAGGTGGGCGGCAATTTCCTTGCCATGAAGGGCGCGTCCGGGGAAGAGGAGTTGACCGCCGCCCGGGGGGCTATCAAAAAGTTGGGCGGCGAGTACCGCGAGACCCGCACTCTGCACCTGCCCGGCGGCGACACCCGCACTTTGATCTTGTGCAAAAAGATTTCGCAAACTCCGACAGCATATCCCAGAAACGGCGGTAAAATCGCAAAAAGCCCGCTGAAATAACGCATGATTTGACGCAACCTGCAAGACCCTGCCGAACGAAATTTCTGGCGGGGTCTTTCTTTGTGTGCTACACTGAGGCTGAACATGTTTTCCACGATTTCCCGGAGAAATGTGGAAAACTGCATCACACAAGGAAAGGGGCAGCATCATGTTTGAACGCAAAAAACCGTCCGGGAAATTACTCTCTCTGCCCATCGACCAGATCCACCCGTCGCCCTTTCAGGCGCGGAAAAGCTTTGACGAGCAGGAGCTGACTGCACTGGCGCAGAGCATCCGGGAAAATGGCCTGCTTCAGCCGGTCACGGTGCGCAAGGCGGCAGAGGGCTACGAGCTGGTGGCAGGGGAGCGGCGGCTGCGCGCCTGCCAGCTGGCAAAGATGACCACCATCCCCGCCATCCTGTGCAGCTACGCCGACGACCGCACCGCCGCGCTGGGTCTGCTGGAAAACATCCAGCGCGCCGACCTGAACCCCTTTGAGCAGGCGCAGGGGCTGCGGGATGTGATGGTGCTGTGGGATTGCACCCAGGCCGAAGCCGCCAAGCGTCTGGGCATGGCGCAGCCCACCTTTGCCAACAAGCTGCGGCTTTTGCAGCTGACCGCAGACCAGCGGCAGTTCGTGCTGGACAATAACCTCACCGAGCGCCACGCCCGCGCGGTGCTGCGCCTGCCGGAGAACCGCCGCAGCGAAGCACTGATCACTATCGCCAAGCGCCGCCTGAACGCCCGCCAGACCGACAGCTACATCGAGCAGCTGCTGAACAGCCCGCCCAAGCCCGGGCACCGCATCTCCATGGTGCGGGACGTGCGCATCTTTGTCAACACCATCGACCACGCCATCCGGCTGATGACCGACAACGGCGTGCCCGCCACCGCCCATCGGGAAGAGAAGGACGGCTACATCGAGTACACCGTGCGCATCCCCACCGCCGCAGCCCAGCGGTAAAATGTTCCATGTGGAACAGCCGGAAGGCGTTTTGCAAAATGCTAGTTTTTCGGGGCGTTTTTTGACAAGGTGCCGAATCAAAATAGAATCCTTGACAAAGAGGGGAGAGAGGGGTAAGCTTAAAAAACGGAGTTTTGTTTTGGGAAAAGTTCCGCGAGAAAAACAAACAGGAGGATTGTTTATGAGATTGTCCAAACGAATCGCCGCCGGACTTTTGGCGGCATTGCTTGCATTGTCGATGCTGACAGCCTGCAGCGGTGGGGGAAGCAGCAGCGGAAGCCACCCGTCCAATAACAATAAGCCGCCTATCTCGGACGACAACGGCAAAAACGACGGCGATGATAACAACGACAGCGGCAAGCAGGACCCGCCCAATGACAACACAAACCCGAACCCGGACAATCCGGGAGAGCAGCCGGGAAATGGCGATGATAACCCGTCAGGAAAGCCGGAGAGCTGGAAAAAAACATGGACGTATCAGTATTTCAGCAAGTTCAATGGGTTCCCGAACGGCCTCCTTTTGGATTGGGAGTTCTTTGGCGGCGATGCAGATGGCTTGAGAGAATATTATATTTATGACCGTCAGACGAAGCGCGGCTATGCAAAGTTCCACTACGATTTTATGGGCGAAGCAGATATCGAACAAATCATCCTCTTCTCGGAGCCGGTAGGAACGATTGGCTATAAGGGCTATACGATTGAAACGGATGAAGAAACCGGAGAAAAATATGCCTTTGAAGAAGTCTTGCCGATAGAAGAGATCGTTACAATAGAACCTTCCAGCGATGCCTTTGATGAGATGATCGTGGATGACAATTACACGCTGGCACTGAATCATAAGACCTATCATGCAGAAAGCATGTGGGTGGATTACGATGGAAAAACTATGGCAGGCGAAGCAGGCCCGAGCGGTTCGGGCAAGACTTTGAGTACCTACTGCTACAATAAGCAGACCAAGGAGCTGGAGTATATCGTGACGGCCCGCGAGACCATGCAGGTCCATGCGCTTTTCAAAGACTTTGATCGGAACTTGGTAAATTACGAGCAATACGAAATTTATCAGACCCCCAATTTCCAAAATCGGTGATCCCAGCAAGGGGCTGTTGCACAAGGATAGACACCAGTGCAACAGTCCCTTTTTTCAATGGATTTTCTATAAATCGTGTGAAAAGTCCATTTATTTTCCGTATAATTGTAAAGAAAGCGGTTCAAAAAGGGTCGCTGATGTGCTATACTAAAGTTCATAAGGGGCCTGCGGAGGGGAAAACGGCGGGCCTTGACCTCAAATGTTCCATGTGGAACAAATCTTTTTCCCGGGAGGAATCAAACGCGCGTGGCAAAAATCGTTGCAATCGCAAACCAAAAGGGCGGTGTCGGCAAGACCACCACCGCCGTCAATCTCTCGTCCTGTGTGGCTGCACTGGGCAAAAAGGTGCTCATCGTAGACTTAGACCCGCAGGGCAACACCACCACCGGCTATGGCATCCCAAAGCGCAGCGTGGAGGCGGGCACTTATGAGGTGCTCATCGGCAGGGCAACGGCGGCGCAGGCCATCCGGCACACCGAGTACCGCACCGATGTCATCGGCTCCAACACCCGGCTGGCCGGTGCCAGTTTGGAAATGATCGACCTGCCCGGCCGCGAGGGGCGTCTGCGCAAGGCGCTGGCCGAGGTGCAGAAGGACTACGACTTCATCTTTATCGACTGCCCGCCCAGTCTGGACCTGCTCACCCTCAACGGCCTGAGCGCCTGCGACAGTGTGCTCATCCCGGTGCAGTGCGAGTACTATGCGCTGGAAGGCTTGTCGGAGCTCATCAGCACCCTCAAGACCATCCGCAAAAAGTATAACCCGTATCTGGATATCGAGGGCGTGGTGTTCACCATGTTCTCGCTGCGGTACAACCTGACCGTGCAGGTGGTGGAGCAGGTGCAGAAGTACTTCGGCTCCAAGGTGTACAAGACTACCATCCCGCGCTCTATCCGCATTTCGGAGGCGCCCAGCTACGGCCAGCCCATCAATTTCTACGAGCCCAAGGGCAAGGGCAGCGAGGCCTACATGGATTTGGCCATCGAATTTGTCAAGCACAACCGCCCGCAGGAGCCTAAGAAGTCCCGCGCAAAGGCTGCACCCGCCGCAGAGCCGGCGAAAAACGCTCTGGAAGATTAAAACAGGGGGAACAAGGTAAACAATGGCAAGAGGAAAAGGAGGGCTCGGGCGCGGGCTGGACAGTCTGTTTGAGGACGCAGCACCGGTCTTTGAGTCAGAGCACGCAGCGGTGGAAACGTTGCCGCTGCGCGAGATCGAGCCGGACCCCGACCAGCCCCGCAAGACCTTTGAACAGGAGACCCTCAGTGAGCTGGCTGCCAGCATCGCCGAGCACGGCTTGCTGCAGCCCATCGCGGTGCGGCCAAGACCCATGGGCGGTTACAGCATCGTGGCGGGCGAGCGCCGCTGGCGCGCCTCCCGCATGGCGGGTCTTACCGAGGTGCCGGTGGTCATCAAGGATGTGTCCGACGAGCAGGCCATGGAGCTGGCGCTGGTGGAGAATCTGCAGCGGGAGGATCTGGACCCGGTGGAAGAAGCTGCCGGCATCCGGGAGCTGATGACCCGCTGCGACCTGACGCAGGAGCAGGCCGCCCGCAAGCTGGGCAAAAGCCGCAGCGCACTGGCCAACAGTCTGCGTCTGCTCAACCTGCCGGAAACAGTGCTGGAGCTGCTGAAGAGCGGCTTTATCAATACCGGCCACGCCAAGGTGGTGCTGGGCTTGCCCACACCGGAGCTGCAGGCCGAGGCCGCGCAGATCATCGCGGACAACCAGCTGAACGTCCGTCAGGCCGAGGCGCTTTGCAAAAAGATGGCAAAGCCCGCCAAGGAGCCCAGCGAACCCGCACCCCGCGGCACTTTGCCGGTGGAGGTGGAGGAGAGCCTGAAGCAGGTGCTGGGCAGCGAGGTGAATGTGGCCTACCACGGCGGCAAGGGCAAGCTGACGGTGCATTTTTACTCCGACGAGCAGCTGCGCGCCTTTGCAAACCTGCTGGGACAGTACCAGATGGAAACCGAATAACCATGCGATCCAAGGCGGGAACTGCCGCCTTTGAACGGCAGCGGTAAGCCGCTGCAAGCCCAATAGAGTTAAGGAGAGTCAATCATGCTGGATATCAAATTTGTCCGCGAGAACCCGGACGCCGTTAAGGAAAACATCAAAAAGAAGTTTCAGGACGCCAAGCTGCCGCTGGTGGATGAGGTCATCGAAAAGGATGCCCAGTACCGCGCAGCCCTGAAGGAAGTGGAGGCCCTGAAGGCCGCCCGCAACAAGCTGAGCAAGGCCAACGGCCCGCTGTTCGGCCAGCTGAAGAAGTGCACCGATGAGGCACAGAAGGCTGAGATCCAGGCACAGATCGATGCCAACAACGCTGCTGTCAAGGCGGACGCTGACAAGATGGCAGAGCTGGAGAAGGAAGAGGAGGCACTGTCTGCCCGCATTCAGGAGATCATGTACTCCATTCCCCAGATGATCGACCCCAGTGTGCCCATCGGCCCGGATGATACCTATAACGTGGAAGCCCAGCGCTTCGGCGAGCCCGTTGTGCCGGATTTCCCCATCCCGTACCACACCGAGATCATGGAGAGCTTTGACGGCATTGATATGGACGCCGCAGGCCGCGTGGCCGGCAACGGCTTCTACTACCTGCTGGGCAACATCGCACGCCTGCACGAGGCTGTGCTGGCCTACGCCCGCGACTTTATGATCAACAAGGGCTTCACCTACGTCATCCCGCCCTTCATGATGCACGGCAACGTGGTGCAGGGCGTCATGTCCTTCCCCGAGATGGACGCCATGATGTA
>ERZ870052.890-NODE-890-length-11062-cov-8.443514_pt1 | contig 11062 bp, 9 predicted proteins | sample MGYA00520889_ERZ870052 | MGnify/ENA primary metagenome ERZ870052 (study PRJEB32232, sample SAMN07284988) | human gut metagenome | biome: human-associated habitat; material: feces | host: Homo sapiens | place: Tanzania | collected 2014-08-14 ...
ATACTGATCGACGGAACGATAGACAGCGCCCTCGATGCGGGCTTTGATGGTGCAGTCCAGTGCACCCTTGTCCACGATGGTCAGGCGGACATTGTCGATGTCCAGACGCTCCAGGGTCTCCAGAGCCACCTTGCGGATCTGGTTGCCAAACTGGTTGATGACCGAGCTCTCCAGCGAGAAATCGACCTTGCCCTCGCCGGGCTCAACGGTCACCATGCAGTCGCTGGATTCCAGAGTGCCAGCAGTCGCCGCTTTTTTAATTTCCATAATCTTCACCTCAAATTCCTCCCACCAAAACGGTGGGAGGTTTCTCTACTTCAAAGAATCAGCAGAATGCAGTCCCTTCTGCCAGTAAATTGGCCGTACGGAAGCCGAAAGTATCTTCCACATCCACAGAGCCGTCTTCCCCTACTGCGTAATCAACGCCAGCTTCCAGAATTCCGCCGGGATGAGCGATGCGGATGAACTGGGTGTCCACATCCGAGCGGAGCACCTGCTGCACGACACTGCCGGGAACGATGGCAGCGGCGGCAGTACACATTGCGCCAGTCATGGCATAGGTGGGATGAGTCTTCTGCATACTCATCATCCGGGAAAGTAAATCGATCTTATCCGCAGAAATTTCCTGCCCTGTGACGGTGATATAGTCTGCGGCAGGGGCAACAAAGGTCATTTTGGGGATGCCGGGAGTTTCCCATGCACTGCGGGTATAATCGTCGCACAGACCCAATTTGACAGCGGCCATGCCGCGTACTTTTTCCAGAAGCTCCAGCTTTTCGGAGTCGTTATCCAATTCGGACGGCAGCTCTTTTCCTGTTAAGCCGAGGTCGGAAGCCTTTACAAAGACCAACGGGTTTGCCGCATCTACGATGGACACTTCCACCGAGCCAAAGCCGGGAACATCCAGTGTATCAACAGCATTGCCAGTAGGCAGTAAGTCCGTGCCTTCTGCCGGCCTGGTTTTGAGCGTACCAGCAGGGCGGACAAACTTGAGCTTAATGGGGCTGGCTGTTCCGGGGACGCCTGCGATAGCAAAGTTGCCGTCATATTTGACAGAGCCGTTTTCGCAAGCCACTTCTTCCACGATGAGCTTATTGGTATTGGTGTTGAACACACGAACCTGCGTGACAGGTTCGGTGACTTTCACCAGACCTTTTTCGATAGCAAAGGGGCCGACGCCGGAAGAAATGTTGCCGCAGTTGCCTTTGGTGCTGACCAGCGGCTTATCCACGCTGACCTGACAGAATGTATAATCAACATCAGCATCCGAACGGGAAGAAACACCTACGATAGCAACTTTGGAAGTGACCGAAGCTGCGCCGCCCAGACCATTGATCTGTTTCACATCCGGACTGCCCATAATGTTCAGCAGCAGTTCGTCGCGCTGGGCGGTATCAGCCGGCAGGTCACGTTCCAGAAAGTATAAGCCTTTGGAAGTGCCGCCGCGAATGATCATACAGGGAATGCGATGTGCTTTGTTTATCATAAAAGATACCTCTCAAATCAACCGAAGAGGGCGTAGCCCAGCTTGTAAACACCGAGGAAGGAGAAGAGGACATTCAGGGCAACGCAGGCAAGTGCGATGACGAACAGAGTGCCGAACAGCTTGTTTTGTTCTTCTTCTTTGTTTTCGGAATTGGAAGCAGTCATGTAAGCCGCCATGATCAGACCGCCGCCAGTGGATGCAGGGCTGAATGCAGCAGACATTGCACCAGAGACAACGACACCAGCAAGCTCGACAAAACCAGCCGTGCCAGTACCCAGAGAAGTAACGATGCCATCCAGAGTGGGAATCAGAGTCGGCATGACAACGCCCGTGGTAGAAGAGAAGAACGACAGGATCGAAGCAGTCAGGGACATGATGGGAGCAGCTGTGATAGGACTCATGACCTTGAGCAGTGCCGCAGAAATCATATCAATGCCGCCAGCTTTCAGAACAACATTCATCAGGACGCCCATGCCGGTGATCAGGAGCAGTGTGCCCCAAGGCACTTTTGCCAGAGCCTTTTTCTCGTCGGAGGTCTTGAGTGCCATCAGGACAGCAGCCACAGCAAAGGAAGCCAGACCAACACTGATCGAGAAACCAACGACCATGATGACCATAACAACAATACCGAGGGCGGTAATGACCTGCTCTTTGCTCATCTTCTGAGCAACAGTAGTGGAAGAAGCGGAGATCTGCACAGCAGGCTTGATTTTCCAGACCTTATAGTAGATGCAGAAAATCACCATCAGCAGGCAGGACCAGAGAATCAGGTTCACCATGGAAGGAATCGCAAAGTCCGAAGCAGAATAGCCAGCGTCGGTGCAGAGCTTATCCATCAGAATACCAGCAGGCGTGATGGGGGAAAGGGTGAAACCGTTAGCAGCAACCTTTGCAGCCAATGCAAAGAGGAGCGGGTTCGCGCCCATCTCAACAGCCAGTGTGACGGCCACAACGGTCATTAGGTTGCCGCTAGGGATATTGCCGGGGCCGATGGCGCAGAGGATGCCGGTGACAAGAAAGAGCAGGATAGGAACCAGATATGTGCGCTTGCCAGCCAGACCGATCGCTTTTTTGCAGATATATTCCAGCGTGCCGTTGACCTGCGCCAGAGAGAACAGGAAGGAAACGCCGCAGAGATTCAAAAACAGGGATGCGTCAAAGCCAGCGAGAATCTCTTTGCCGGACATTCCGGACAACGTACCAAGGATGAATGCGCCACCGATGGCGAGAATGCCAATGTTGCATTTGCGCCAGAACGCAATGGCTACGATGACGGCAAGGAATAATACAGAGAACAGTGCAATATTCGATGTCATGACAATTTCTCCTTACTTTTTCAGCATCCGGTTGTAGTTGATCAGCGAACCGGCGCGGATAATATCTTTTTCTTCCTTCGTCAGAGGGGCAATCGCAAGGGTCAAAGGTTTGATGGTCTCGCCAAGAACATAAGCCGGGATGTTCACCATGCTGCCCTCTAATGCCTCCCGGATATTCGGCACAAAGATGTAATCATCGTCTGCAAAGTCCGGTGCGCTGACGGTCACGAAAGGAACCATACCCCAGTTGATAAGGTTGGAACGATAGCGTTTAGTTGCATATTCCTTGACAATATTTGCACCTCCAAGCAGGACGCGCTGGCAGGATGCAGCCTGTTCACGGGCAGAACCGTCGCCGGGCTTGACGGCGTAAATAGTGCTGGACAGGTCGATTTTTTCTTCCTTGATCTCGGCAAAACCGGGAATCGTGCGAATTTTTGCAATCGCCTCGGCTACTTCTGCCGGGCAAGTGCCGTTCTTCCGGGTCTTCTCATGGTTCATGACTGCCTTTGCCTTGCCGACATATTCCGGAACACGGCGGCTGAGAGTAAATTCTGCCAGACCCATAGGGTTGGAACGGAAAGAACCCGTCTCACCGGAAGGAATCAGCTCGTCGGTGGTGGTAACAGGGTCGGTGATATAAGCGCAGACTTTCAGCAGCATATGCTCGTTGAGAGCAGGCATCTCCGGCCAGTCTTTGATGTTCGGACCGCAGACCAGTTCTGCATTCGGGTCACCCTTGCCGAAGCCCTGATAGATACGGTGCTCGTAAGATGTTGCATCGTAGTTGAACTTGGGACATTCATATTCATAACCCAGCTCATCCGCTGCGGTGATGCGTCCGCCATTGGCAGCGGTGGCGGCAATGCTGCGTGCATCCATCAGTGCAACGCTGGCGATTTGACCGTTGCCGGGTTTGGAACCCTCACGGTTGGGGAAGTTGCGCGTGGTGTGGCGGACGGCCAGACTGCCGTGTGCCGGGGTATCGCCTGCGCCGAAGCAGGGACCGCAGAATGCGGTACGGATGGTGGCACCTGCGTTGATGAGCTTTTCGATAGCACCCTTGCGGAGAAGGTCTACCATGACGGGCTGGCTGCTGGGATAGACGCCCAAAGCAAACTCGCCTGTTCCGGTGCTCTTGCCGTTCAACAGATAAGCAGCTTCCATAATATTGGAATAAGTACCGCCTGCACAACCAGCGATGGTTCCCTGATCGGCATAGAGCGCGCCGTCATGAACTTTGCTCATCAGATTCAGGCTCAGGTTCGGATTCTTGATGAGCTTCTTGGCATCTTCCTCGACACTGTGCAGAATATCTGCCATATTTGCGTTCAATTCACGAATCTCGAAACCATTGGAGGGATGGAACGGGAGCGCGATCATGCTGTGGATGGTGGACAGGTCGATGTAAACACAGCCGTCATAGTAAGCAACATCAGCAGGGTCGAGCTGTTTGAAGTCTTCACCACGGCCATGCTCCATCAGGAAGGCTTTCGTATCCTCATCGGTGCGCCAGATGGAAGACAGGCAGGTGGTTTCTGTCGTCATCACGTCGATGCCGTTGCGGTAGTCGGTGGACATGGAGGAAACGCCGGGTCCGACGAACTCCATGACTTTGTTCTTGACGTAGCCGTTGGCAAAGACAGCAGAAACAATGGCGATGGCAATATCCTGCGGTCCAATGCCGGGATTGGGCTTGCCGTCCAGATAGACTGCTACGACCTCAGGATAGGCAGCATCCCATGTCTGCTCCAAAATCTGCTTGACCAGTTCGCCGCCGCCTTCACCAACAGCCATCGTACCCAGCGCACCGTAGCGCGTATGGGAGTCCGAGCCGAGGATCATTTTGCCGCCGCCAGCCATCGTTTCACGCATATACTGGTGAATAACGCCCATGTGAGGAGGAACGAAGATGCCGCCGTATTTCTGGCAGGCCGTCAGGCCGAACAGATGGTCGTCCTCATTGATGGTGCCGCCCACGGCGCACAGGCTGTTGTGGCAGCAGGTCAGCACATAGGGCAGCGGAAATTTGTCCAGACCAGAAGCCCGTGCAGTCTGGATGATGCCAACATAGGTCAGGTCGTGGCTTGTGATGGCGTCAAACTTGATTTTCAGATTTTCCGGGTCGCCGCTGGTATTGTGTGCCTGCAAAATGTTGTAAGCAATCGTGCCTTTTTTGGCTTCTTCCTTATTAAAAGAGGGTTCTGCGTCCTTTTCCTGTACCAGAGTCTTGCCATTCAGCAGGTAGACACCGGAATCATAAAGCTTAACCATGTGTGTTACTCCTTTTATCCTGTTTGCGATGGTCTGCGCAGAACCACTCGCCCTGTTCTCGGATATCCGCTTCTGTTGGTTTTATTGTAATACGAACACGCCGAAAAGTAAAATTCATGGTTAAAATAAAAACTATGGTTTTTAACCATGACGATTGTTCGGCTCGTCTAAAAAGAAGCGGACTTTTTGTGCAACAGCCATAACTTTTTAGGAAAAACAGCTCAAATTAACGGATTTTTTGTTGTATTCAAGATAAAGCGGACAATTCTTTTTCTTTCGCAAAAGTATAGCTTGAGCGCATAGTTTGTTGAATTTTCAGGGAGTATCCATTATAATAGGAATGAAGAAAGGCGGTGGAACGGATGGATTTCCGGGAGCTGAGCTATATTACAGCCATTGCAAAGTACCAAAACATCACAAAAGCGGCAGAGTCACTCTATATCAGTCAACCGACCCTGAGTAAATTTTTGAAAGCACTGGAAGAAGATATTGGCTTGAAGCTGTTTCGGCGATTGGGCAATCGGTATGTGTTGACTCATGCAGGAGAATGTTACCTGCAAAAAGCGGAACAGATATTACAACTAAAAAATGAGCTTGATTTGGAATTGGCAGACATCATGAAGCGCGATGTGGGTGTTTTGCGTGTGGCCTTTCCTACGATGCGCTGTACCTATATGCTGCCAGCGACACTCCCCGATTTCCAGAAGCTTTATCCAAACGTAAAGGTGGAGATCATCGAGGCACATTCAGACCAGCTTGACCAGAAAATACTCAGTGGTGAAGTGGAGGTCGCTTTCTATTCTCAACCACCCAAAGTGTCAGACGTTATCGAATATGACACGCTGGAAAAAGAAGAACTTCTCATCTGCACCTGTAAAGACCACCCCATCGGAAGGTTTGCCGTACCAAATCCGGCGAGTAAATACCCGAAGCTGAATCTCTCTGTGCTGAAAAATGAGCGTATTTTGATGATGCGCTCTGGACAACGTACCCGGCAAATCATGGACGATTACCTGAAGAAGAACGACATTGAATTCAAAAATGTTATGTATACCAGCAACCTTCCGGCAATTATCGAACTCGTGTCAGTCGGTTACGGCGTCTCATTTATGTTTGAGCCGCATCTGCGCCATCGACTCAGTAATCACCCAATCGATTGTTATAGCTTTGGTGAGCCTTGTATTACCTCCAATTTTGTTGCAGCTTACCGAAAAGGAAGCTATCTTCCCGTTTATGCAAGGGATTTTATTGAGCTTGTCCGGCGGTTGAGTGATGCGCAAATTTGAAAAGCGCGATACGGCACTTGCTTTCACAAATCAGAAGTTTGAGGATTTTTATATGAATACTACTGTGCGGCTGTTGCCGCTTGAAGAAAGTGACCGAGAACGATTTATTATCGAGAATCAGAGAGCTTTCAACTACGGAGCCATGGAAGAATTTGGACTTCGGGATGACCATTTTGAAGAAGAGAAACAAATCATTGCGCGCGAAACGATAGAGCAGTCCATTGACAGTGGAGAAGCATATTGCATTGTTGCTGACGGTAAAAAAGTTGGAGGTGCAGTGGTCAAAGCAGATGGTGATAGGGGTGAGTTGGAGCTTCTGTTTGTATCACCAGAGGTTCATAGCAAGGGCATCGGCTATGCAGCGTGGCGTGAAATCGAAAAACTTCATCCAGAAGTGCGAGTCTGGGAAACCGTGACGCCCTATTTTGAACAGCGAAACATTCATTTTTATGTGAATCGCTGCGGATTTCATATCGTAGAGTTCTTCAACAAATATCATCCAGACCCCAATGACCCGGAAATGAACACAGCGGATGATGAACAATTTCCGGCTGGTATGTTCCGGTTTGAAAAAGTTGTTCGATGAATAAGAAAGCTGCTAAGAAGAATAAATAAGCAAAAGGCCAGAACTGTATGGAAAAGTTATCCCACAGTTCTGGCTTTTTAATCAGTTATATCAATCTTCTATGCTTCCGTGTTCACATCCCAGCGAGAGATGGTGCTCAATTTCTCCACCCAGCACAAGCCGGACATACTCCAAGGGCTTATTATACAGCAGCCAGTCCAGTTCTGCCCGCTGTGCCGGGGTATCACCGTACTCATCCTCAACGGCAATGCAGTCGATGGCAAGAGTAGTACCCTCATCGAATCGGGCTTCCACCCGGCTGGTGTCCATATTGAAGCGGCAGGAAAGCAGTTTGTTCATAAGGAAACCTCCTGTTGTATTCGTTGTCCGAATCCAGTTGGTCGTGTCCCTGCTCGTATGAATTTAGGGCAACTGAATTCATCACGAGTTATTATGGCACATCGTGACCAAGTTTTTGATAATTGGTGCCGTAGCTGGGGCTGTTTCCGCGCGTATCGGAAGTATTGAATCCATCAATTGTTTCCTTGCCGAGTGCTTCGGACAATTCTTTCAAGGTAGTAGGCTCACTGCCGCCGAGAAAAATCTGCGAGTCCATGTTGCCCACAATCGTATCCGCATTATCTTTGTAGATGGCTTTCAGCTGACTGCGGGTCTGCAAGACAAGGCAGGCTGAAATCTCACGGCTGCGGATGGTAGCCACCAGCTTTTCCAACTGCGGAATCTGCCCGATGTTGGCACACTCGTCAATCAGACAGCGCACATGAACCGGCAGTTTACCGCCATATTGGTCATCCGCCTTGTCGCAGAGCAGGTTGAACAGTTGGGTGTAAATCATCGAAATCAGAAAATTGAAGGTGCTGTCCGTATCGCTCATAATCAAAAACAGCGCCGTTTTCCGGTCTCCCAGCTTATCCAGCTCCAGTTCATCGTACATCGTGGCATCCCGAATTTCCTGAATATCAAAGGGCGCAAGGCGTGCACCGCAGGAAATAAGGATCGATTTCATCGTTTTGCCGGCAGCCAGCTGGAAAAGACGGTATTGCCGCACGGCAAAGGAGTTCGGTTTCCGCTTACTGAGTTCTTCAAACAGCAAATCCACGGGATTCTGATACTCTTCATCGTCCTCTCGGACTTCCATGGCATTGAGCAGCTGCAGCAGCGTTGCAAAGTTTTGTTCTTCCGCCGGTGCCTCATAGTGAAGATACGCAATCAACGCAGTATAGAGCAATTTTTCGCTTTTTTCCCAGAACGGGTCGCCTCCGGTTCCCTCCCCTTTTGTAATCGGCTGGGTTAGCGGTGTTACCACCGCCTTCCCGCCTAAGAACCGTACGTGACAGTTTCCCGTCATACGGCTCAAGCATTTTATCACTTTTTCAAGCGGTTCTCAGCATAAATACGCTGGCAGGAGCAGTGAACGTAACGCATATTACGAACATTTTCCATGTCAGTTTTAGATTTCGGTGCGAGGTAGATGATCTCTCTTTCCTCGGTCACGGCCATCGGCATACCGCAGTGGTAGCACAGTCCATTCTGGTTCTTCCAAATTGTCTTGAATTTACCAGTCAGTCTGCGCATTCCTTTATCGAACTTTCGCTTGCGGATATAATCCGCATCAAGGAACGGATTTGCAGTTGCTTTAATCTTTGTGTGCCGCACAATGGCTGTGCTGTCCACTCGAATTAGCTCTTTTGCATCCGTAGAGAACACCCAATTCCGATTACCGACACGATGCCAGTATCTCATGGAAATCCACCACTTGTTCTTCTTTGGGTGCCGTCTTTTAGCCCATCGCCACAGCAGTTCGTATAGGACATAGTCCAGATGCGCGAACGCATCACTTGCGCATACGGACTGGTGGTAATTAGTCCAACCTCGAATTTGTTCATTCAACTTCATAATCAGAACATCTTGCTGCCACGCTTTTCCTCTGCGGAGAATCGTGTCAGAGATATTGGAAACGATAGCCTTGACCGCCTTTTGGGAAGGCTTGATAATCAGCTTCTCGTTATACTTTCTGAAGTTCCAGCCGAGGAAGTCAAAACCATCGTCAATGTTGGTGACAACGGTCTTTTCGTCAGAAAGCTCCAATCCGCGTTCAGCGAGAAACTCTCGAATCAGCTCCTTTGCTTCAAGAGCCAATTCAGGTGTTGCCGCTGTAACCACAAAATCGTCTGCATAGCGGACGAAGTTTACTTTGTGGGCATTCTTAAATCTTGAATCGACCTTGCCGAGCGCGTTTGTGTGAAAGCGTTCGACCAGCTTCTTCTCGATACCATCCAGCGTCATATTCGCCAGAATGGGGGAGATAATACCACCTTGCGGAGTTCCTTCCTTGGTAGGAAAGAGTTCGCGCTGATAGATAAATCCCGCCTTTAAGAACTGTTTCAAAATGTTCTTGTCCATGGGAATGTTCGCCAGAAGCCAATCATGGCTGATGTGGTCGAAACAACCTTTGATGTCACCCTCCAAAACCCACTTCGGAGAAATGTGCTTGCGCGACAGTGCATTGAACAGATATTCGCAGGCATCCTGTGCGCATCTTCCTTTTCGGAAACCAAAGGATTTCCCATCTGCTGTTGTTTCCGCCACCGGCTCCAGTGCCAAAGCATAAAGAGCCTGCATTGCGCGGTCATACATTGTAGGAATGCCCAATGGACGCTTTTTCTTCTTGTCCTTCTTTTCGATATACACTCTACGGAGAGGACGCGCACGATACCCTTTATCTGTCAGCGATAGAACCGCTTTCATTTTCTTCGCCGGGGTGTTCCAGAGAACACCATCCACACCGGGAGTCTTGCGCCCATCGTTGGTAACGACACGCTTAACAGCCAGTGCTTTGGCGTAAAAGGAATGTGTCAGAAGATACTGAAGTCGTTTTACTGCGTTGTAGTCTTTTTGCTGAGTTGCCTTGACAATCCTGATTTGTAGCCTGTTGACTTCCTGCTCTGCCTTATGCCAGTCAATGTTTTTCCATTGGGCACTCAACATAGCTTCGTCCGACAGCTTCTCAGAAGTTTTACCTTCCGTCGTTGAATACTTATCGTTCACAGGAATACCTCCAATCTTGCCATGAAATACCCGGAATAAGTCAGCACCCTTTCAGGTCAGGGCAAATTTTGAACCCCTATGCTCACCGTTACAGTGAACCTTTCGCTTTTTATTCCATCTCATACCCTCTGCGCCATTTCTTCCTCTTGCGAGGTCGATACCTTTGTTCAAGGAACGCATAGGGTTTTCCACGTTCCACGTAATGCATAATTCTCGAATGCCTTAGCCGCCATCTTTGAACCGGGAGGATTTGTGTCCATTTGCTTCGGGGTAGCGAAAGGCCCCTCGGCCACCTCCAACACCTTTTGGTGTAGGTGTATCAGCCTTATTTCACCTATTCCCTGTAACGATCCTTACGATGATTCACATTACGTTCGACATAGCATTCTTTACCCTAACAGTACATCCGCTTTAGGCTGGCAGATTTTCCATATTGTCCTGTGAGCTTCCCAACGCTGGCTTTTGACCAGTGCAGGTCACAGTAGGGTTACTCCAAATGGATAGAGCAGTGTTTATACACAATACATTACGCGACTTCGTGTCGCACCTCTCCCTCTGGGTCGTTCACGATAATATCATCGTCCGTCACCAGAAAAGCGTTTGCGATCTCACGCTTTGCCGAGAAACTTTTGCCACTTCCCGGAGTGCCCAAAATCAAGCCATTCGGGTTCTTCAGCTTCTTCCGGTCCACCATGATCAAATTGTTGGACAGGGCATTCAGGCCGTAGTACAGCGATTCTTTGCCGGACTGATAAAGTTCCTGCGTGGTGAACGGAATGAAGATGGCGGTACTGCTGGTGGTCAGGCCGCGCTGAATTTCGATCTGGCAGTCTGCCAGCGGCAGGCTGCTCATCAGCCCCTGCTCCTGCTGGAAATCCAACCGGCACAGGTTGCAGTTGTGCTTCTGTGCAATGCTGGATGCCTGAAAAACATTGTTTTCCAGTTCCTGCTCCGTGCGCCCGGTGTTCAAAACGAGGAACGTTACCAAAAACATTCTCTCGTTCTGGCTCTGCAACTCTTTCAAAAGAGCCTTTGCATCCCTGCCGTAGGTCGCCAAATCCGACGG
>ERZ870052.891-NODE-891-length-11050-cov-23.385036_pt1 | contig 11050 bp, 10 predicted proteins | sample MGYA00520889_ERZ870052 | MGnify/ENA primary metagenome ERZ870052 (study PRJEB32232, sample SAMN07284988) | human gut metagenome | biome: human-associated habitat; material: feces | host: Homo sapiens | place: Tanzania | collected 2014-08-14 ...
GGTGGACGTAGTTCAGTTGGTTAGAGCGTCAGATTGTGGTTCTGAATGTCGTGGGTTCGAGTCCCACCTTCCACCCAGGATAAACCCTGCAAGATTTATTTCTTGCAGGGTTTCTTGTTATATTATCATATTAGTTCTTGCTATATGATATATCTACAATTAAGGTATAGACTACGAAAAAGCCTGCTAAGAGAAAAAAAACTCCTAGCAGGCTTTTTATATAACAATCAATATAAATGATTATCTGATAACCTTTACCTCGCCGTTCTTAGCAATCTTAACGATACTTGAAGGCTGGTGAGGCTTATGCTCCTGGCGACGGGTCCAGCACACGTAATCTACCGCATTCAGTATCTCTTCTGAGATATCACGATAGTTCTGAGCTGCAGGCTCGCCACTTACATTGGCACTTGTACTTACGATAGGCTTCTGGAAACGATAGCAAAGCTGCTTGCTGAATTCCTCGTAAGTAACTCGCATAGCCAAACTACCATCTTCTGCTACAAGATTGTTAGCCACCCCATTCGCATCATCCAGGATGATGGTAGTAGGCTTAACAGGCATAGCTGCATCGATGAAATCCCAAGCCACCTGAGGCACGTTACGGAAATAACGAGCCATACGGTCTGCCGAGTCGATGAGACAGATAAGCGCCTTAGAATCGTCGCGCCGTTTAATCTCATATACTTTCTTCACAGCCTCAGGATTGGTTGCATCACAACCGATGCCCCAAACTGTATCTGTAGGATAGAGAATCACTCCACCCTTTCGCATGCATTCTACTGCATTCTTAATATCTTCTTCTCTAGTCATTTTCTAAACCTTTTGAAAATTGAACTTTGAATTTAAAATCTAAATTACTGTAATCCTGCATCAGAATCAGGTGCTTTCTGGCATTCATAGTATGCTATATCCTTCATTCCATTGAGGAAGGCAGAAGCTTCCATACGCTTTTTACCAGCAAGCTGCAACTCATAGATATTGAGCCAATGGTCGATACAAGCTACCTGCAAATGACCTTCTTCTATTCTGAAACATCCTACAGGAGCCATACCTCGTGAATCATCGCTAACTGTGGTCTTGAAAATCTTAAGCACCTGCTCTTTCACAGCATCTTTCTTCTTGATGTTGGTCCAGGCACCCGGATATGGTGAGAGACCACGTATGAAATCGTGTACCTGCTTAGCAGGCTTATGGAAATCAATGCAGCAAGTATCCTTGAATATTTTAGGAGCAGACTTGAGCTCTACCCCCTCACCGATGAATTCTTCCTGAGCAATGCTCGAAATATTACCATCTGATGCAATCAACTGATCGATAGTTTCCAAAGCGATTTCAGCACCTAAATGCATCAATCCGTCATATACATACTCTACATTCGCCTCACTAGGAATAGGGAAACGCTTCTGCATAATGATGCGACCCGTATCTATATCATGATCGAGGAAGAAGGTAGTAACACCCGTCTCAGTCTCACCATTGATAACTGCCCAGTTGATAGGAGCTGCACCGCGATACTGTGGCAACAAGGCAGCATGAACATTGAATGTACCAAACTTTGGCATTGCCCACACAGCCTCTGGCAACATACGGAATGCCACCACTACCTGCAAGTCTGCCTGATAGCTTTTGAGCTGTTCCAGGAACTCGGGATCTTTCATCTTCACGGGCTGAAGCACTGGCAGTCCATGCTCAACAGCATACTGCTTTACCTGAGAAGGCTGCAAGGTGTCCTGATGTCTGCCCACAGGTTTATCAGGCTGTGTAACCACAGCCACCACATTGTAGCCGCCCTCTACAAGGCGCTTGAGGGATTCCACAGCAAACTCTGGAGTTCCCATAAATATGATTCTTAAATCTTTCTTTGTCATACTGTTCATTGATTAATATTATTACTCTGCAGACATATCAGCCACAATGTGGCGATACACTTCATACACCTTGGTACGACTGATATAGCCCTTCAACACACCATTAATATCTACTACAGGCAACTGCGCAGCATCAGTCTTATCAAACTTTAGCATCACCTCATCCATCCTCTCATTCTCACTAATTACGGCAGAAGGCAGCAGCATAAGCTGTTTCACCTTGAAATGCTTATAGAGTTCTGTTCGGAAGATGATGTGGCGAATCTTGGTAATATCTATAATTCCCTTTAAAACGCCAGCCTCATCAAGCACTGGCAAGAAATTATTATTGCTTCTACTGATCTCACTCACCAGCTTTTCCATCGACAAATCTTCCTTGATTGGATGATAATCCTTCTCTACCAAGCTCTGCATACTCATCAGAGTGAGCGCAGCACGATCAATGTGGTGCGTGAGAAGCTTGCCCTCTCTAGCCAAACGCAAGGCATAGATACTATGACTCTCGAAGATACTGATGGTAAGGAGCGAAGATATGCACACAATCATAAGTGGCATAAAAAGCTGATAACCACCTGTAAGTTCGGCAATAAGGAAAATACCGGTAAGTGGAGCATGCATCACGCCCGTTATCAGACCTGCCATTCCCATCAAGGTGAAATTCTGCTCCGGCACATAAACACCTACCTCGTAAACATTCCAGAGTCGGGCAAAGAAGAAACCGGCAAATCCACCGATGATAAGCGAAGGAGCAAAGGTTCCACCACATCCTCCACTACCATTGGTTGCAGAAGTGGCAAAAACCTTGGTAAAGGTCACCAAGCCGATATAGAGAATCAGCAGATTTTGATGACCAGAGAAAAGAGAACGGTTCATCACCTGCCCCCACTCTGCCTCATTCTGTCCCTTGAGAAGCACATTTACTGCCGAATATCCCTCACCATAAAGAGAAGGAAGAAGGAAAATGAGCGAACTCAGAATGAGTCCACCAAAAACCAACTTACAATAAGGATGATTCTTCATCTTGGCAAAAAGACCTTCACACCATGACATCGTGCGCATGAAGTAAAGACTCATCAAACCACAGAAGATACCCAACAGGATACATGCTGGCGTACGATTCAACTCCCATGGATTGGTAAGAGTAAAATCGAAAAGCGAACTGTCACCCATAAAGATATAGGTAAAACAGGTAGCAGTAACACAACTGATCAGGATTGGCAGAAGTGAAGCCATACTAAGATCAACCATCAGTACTTCGAGGGTGAAGACGAGTCCTGCAATTGGAGCCTTGAAGACTCCAGCAATAGCAGCACTGGCTCCACAGCCCACCAGCAGAATCATGGTCTTCTTATCCATACGGAAAATCTGTCCCAGATTAGAACCGATAGCAGAACCGGTAAGCACAATAGGTGCCTCAGCTCCAACAGATCCACCAAAGCCAATGGTAATACCAGAAGCTACCACCGAAGACCAGCAGTTATGTCCTTTTAGTCGGGAGTTCTTGGTCGAGATGGCGTAAAGCACACGGGTAATACCATGCGAAATATTGTCCCTCACCACATACTTGATAAAAAGCGAGGTAAGGTAAATACCAATAATAGGGAAAAGCAGAAAGAGCAGATTATAACTGCTCTGCTGGAACCCGGAAGTAAGCAGCAACTGTATTTCGTGCACGATACCATGCAGGAAGAAACCTGCCACAGAAGCAAGCAAACCTATCACAAAGGCGAGGATAAGAGTCATCTGACGGTCGGAAATATGTTCCTTCTGCCAAACAACAAATCTTTCTATCCTGCTTTGTTTGTATTCTGATAACTCTTCATCCATTTAACTTTTAACTTTAATCTTTGAACTTTGAACTTTATGATATGCTGCAATGGTAATCATAAAGTTCCAAGTTCAATGTTCAATGTTCAATGTTCTAGAATTCCGATGTAAAGTGGAATTTGATATGTTCGAAGTCTTGCTGAGCCATACTCAACACATAGCCAGAATCGGCGAGGAACACATCACGTCCCTCAATATCCTTTGCCATATACTGGTACTTACGCTTCTTGAAGTTCTCCAATTCCTTCTCATCGTCAGCCTCAATCCAACATGCCTTATGCAAATGAACAGGCTCCCAACGGCACTTGGCATTGTACTCGTTCTCCAAACGATACTGGATAACCTCGAACTGCAACTGACCAACAGTACCCACGATGCGACGACCATTGAACTGGTTGACGAACAACTGTGCAACACCCTCGTTCATCAACTGCTCCAATCCCTTCTGGAACTGCTTGCTCTTCATTGGGTCATCGTTCTCGATGTACTTGAAGAGAAGTGGAGAGAACGAAGGCAATCCACGGAAATGAATCTTCTCGCCCTCAGTAAGTGTATCACCAATCTTGAAGATGCCGTTATCTGGCAAACCAACGATATCGCCAGGATAAGCCTCATCGATGGTACTCTTACGCTGCGCCATAAACTGGGTAGGCGAAGAGAAACGCACTGTCTTGTCGAGACGCACATGGTAGTAAGGCTGATTACGCACAAACTTACCAGAGCAAATCTTGCAGAATGCAATACATGAACGGTGGTTAGGGTCGATATTAGCGGTAATCTTGAAGATAAAACCAGTAAACTTAGGCTCTTCTGGTTCTACCATACGCTCTTCAGCCTTGGTAGGCTTTGGTGATGGAGCAATCTGCACGAAGCAATCCAAAAGTTCCTGCACACCGAAGTTGTTCAAGGCAGAACCAAAGAATACCGGTGCAACTTCTGCTGAACGATAGGTTTCTACATCAAACTCCGGATAAACGCCATCCACCAATTCCAGTTCTTCGCGCAACTGATTTGCCTCTCGCTCACCTACTCGCTCATCGAGTTCCTTAGACTGAATATCTACCTCTACCTTCTCGGCAACACGCTGCTTATTAGGTGTAAAAAGATTGAGCTGATGCTCATAAATATTGTAAACGCCCTTGAAACGTGCGCCCTGACCGATAGGCCAAGACAAAGGACGAACAGAAATCTTCAACTCTTCCTCCAGCTCATCAAGGACATCGAAAGGATCACGACCCTCACGGTCCATCTTATTGATAAAGATGATAACAGGAGTATTGCGCATACGACACACCTCCATCAGCTTACGAGTCTGTGCCTCTACACCTTTCGCAGAATCCACAACGATGATAGCAGAATCCACGGCGGTGAGAGTACGATAAGTATCCTCGCAGAAATCCTGGTGACCCGGAGTATCGAGAATATTCACCTTATAAGGCTCGCCACTCTGACCATCAGGCAGATAGTCGAACTCCATCACAGAAGTTGATACGGAAATACCACGCTGCTTCTCGATATCCATCCAGTCGGAAGTAGCAGTCTTACGAATCTTATTATTTTTAACGGCACCAGCCACCTGAATCTGTCCACCGAAGAGCAGGAACTTCTCGGTCAATGTCGTCTTACCAGCATCAGGGTGCGAAATAATGGCAAACGTTCTTCTTCTTTCAATCTCTTTCATCAATAATATATATTATAATATGTATATCCTAAAAAAAATAAATACTAATCTCTAATTACTAAAAAACACTTGTTCCGCCAGCAGATTACATATCGTCATCCTCAAACTTCAAGCCTTCAGTACGATCCTTGATATAGTAATCACTGAGCAATCCCACGAAAATTGAGATTTCCTTGATAGCTTTCTCTGTTTCAGGGGTAATCTCCTTCTTTTGCAATCTGAGCATCATAACTCCGTAAAGTGCATCGAGACAGGTCTCAACCTCATTAATATCCTTATCACCACGGTTGCGCAACTCTACAATAAAAGGCAACACCTTGTAATACTCAGCATTGTAAATAGGGAACTTCGAACTCTGAAGGAGTCTGCCGTGCAAATCAATGACATCCTGCAATAACACTCTATTAATGTCAAGATGCCCGCTCTCACGCTTACCTTCTTCATTCATCATACGAATGAGGTTACCAAACCAATCGAGTTCCTCGTCTTTCTGTTCTGGTGTGAAATCGAATCGTTCGATATAGTTTTTCTTAATCACCGGCAGCGAACATCCGTAGGCACGGATAATATCCTCTATCTGCCACATATATAAGAGGTATTCTGCAATACTTTCCTTTCTTAATTTCTGTGCTACAAACATAACTTAAAATTCTGGTAAATGATAAAGATTAAACATCGTTCCAAAAAGAGCGATGATTGAGAAAATAATCACGATACTTCCTATCACCTTATTGATGATAAGGATTCCATTTGTATCAAACTTACCTCTGATCTTATCAACGAGCCAAGTGAGTCCAAACCACCACAACAAGGCTCCAAACATAATGCTCAGATAACCCATGCCCATCTCTAGCGGCATATCCGGAACCACAAAGGCAAACTGTGCAAAGGTAGCCATAAAGAGAAACACAATGAGCGGATTACTCAAGGTAACCAGGAAAGCCGTAATTCCATTATGCCATAAAGTACCCTGCTTATTGCTCGACTTATGCATATTCTTCATCGGATCACTCTTGAAGCAATAGATTCCGAACACCAGCAGCAAAACACTACCAAAAATTTGCAGGTAGAACTTGTTCTGCGCATTATTCACAAAGTCCATCACGAAACTCATACCTAAACCTGTGAAAAGTGCATATACGATATCACTGCACGCAGCACCAATGCCCGTGACGAACCCAAACCAGCGTCCCTTGTTGAGCGTACGCTGAATACAAAGAATGCCTACAGGACCCATAGGGGCGGAGGCAATCACTCCGATGATAATTCCTTTGAATATAAAGTCAAGGATGTTTATCTCTATTGGAAATGCTAAACTCATTTTTCGTACATTATTCTATAACAGCGGGCAAAGTTACAAAAAAAAGGGCACATTTGCAATATTTTTGCCCAAAACTTCTAAAATTATACTTTTTTATACAAGAAAAAGTTGATATTTTCAAAAGGATTCATTATCTTTGCAGCATAAATAAACAATTCTAACTAATTTAAAAAGTAACATGACTGAAAATACATTAAAACCGTACGTTATTGGTTTAGACCTCGGCGGTACTAATTCTGTGTTCGGAATCGTTGATGCTCGTGGCGAAATCAAGGCAACAACAGCTATCAAAACTGGTGGTTATGATAAAGTAGATGATTATGTAAAGGCATCTGTAGAGGCACTCCAGCCAATCATCGAGACCGTAGGTGGTATCGAGAAGATCAAGGCAATGGGTATCGGTGCCCCTAACGGCAACTTCTATACGGGTGCTATCGAGTTTGCTCCAAACTTGGCTTGGGCTCACGATGGCGTTGTACCTTTGGCAGATATGTTCAGCAAAGCTCTCGGTATCCCTGTAGCTCTTACTAACGATGCAAACGCTGCTGCACTTGGCGAAATGACTTATGGTGCTGCTCGTGGTATGAAGAACTTCATTGACATTACCCTCGGTACAGGTGTAGGTTCTGGTATTGTCATCAATGGTCAGATGCTCTATGGAAGCGATGGTTTCGCAGGTGAGCTGGGTCATGTTATCATGGTTCCAGGCGAGGCTGGTCGTCCTTGCGGTTGCGGTAGAAGAGGTTGCTTGGAGACATACTGCTCTGCTACTGGTGTAGCTCGCACAGCACGTGAGTTCCTGGAGACAAGCGATGAGCCTTCTTTGCTCCGCGAGATGGATCCAGAGAAGATTACTTCTTACGATGTCAGCGTTGCTGCCGGCAAGGGTGATGCTTTGGCTAAGCGCATCTACGACTTCACTGGCAAGATGCTCGGTGAGGCTTGCGCTAACTTCGCAGCATTCTCTGCTCCTGAGGCATTTGTATTCTTCGGCGGTCTCACCAAGGCAGGTGACCTCTTGATGAAGCCTTTGAAGGAAGCTTACGACAAGAACGTGCTCAAGATTTACAAGGGCAAGGCTAAGTTCCTCGTTTCTACTCTTGATGGTAGTTCTGCTGCTGTACTTGGTGCAAGTGCTGTAGCTTGGGATTTATAATATGTGATTATGTGTTCTCTTTATTAGAGTTCATTATATAAAAGTAAAAAAGAGTTTGGTGTTCTTCTGAACGTCAAACTCTTTTTTTTTGCAATCATCACAATATCATGCATTCAAGATGCAAAGAAAAAGCTTTAGCCCCAAAGGACTAAAGCTCTAACCAATTCTGAATCATCTTTTTTCCATCAGGTGTCAGCACACTTTCTGGATGAAACTGGATGCCTCGAATATCATAATTCTTATGCTTGAGGCCCATTATCTGACCATCATCACTTACAGCCGTTATATCCAGACAATCAGGGAAACCACTTTTATCTACGACCCATGAATGATATCTGCCGATTTCTATACGCTTAGGCAATCCTTCAAAGACGGGGTCATTACCAAACTGAGTACATGGTGTAGCTACCCCATGATAAACCTCAGAAAGATTGGTAAGTTTAGCACCGAAAGCCTCACCTATAGCCTGATGTCCCAGACAAACTCCCAGCATTGGCTTCCTGCCAGCATACTTCTTAATCACATCCATCAGAAGTCCTGCCTCCGAAGGAATACCAGGTCCTGGGCTCAATATGATCTTGTCGAAGCGGTCAAGCTCCGACAGCTGAAACTGATCGTTACGGAATACCGTAACCTCAGCACCCAACTCCTTTACCAAATGGGCAAGATTATAAGTAAAGGAGTCGTAATTATCTATGATAACTATTTTCATCTTCATTGTATATTATTGATTATTTATTAGTGATTATACCTCACTAATCATTAATCACTACTCACTAATCACTACCTAAAGCTTCTCAGCAATATGAATTGCCTTAGTCAAAGCTCCTAGTTTATTATTACACTCTTCCAATTCATACTGGTCGTTGCTCTTCGCCACAACTCCACTTCCTGCCTGGAACCAGAGTTCGCCATTACGACTGATAAAGGTACGAATTACAATAGCCTGATTCAAATCACCGTTCAGTCCTATGAATCCGATACATCCGCCATAGGCACCACGATTGTGAGGTTCCAATTCTGAGATAATCTGCATCGCTCTCACCTTAGGCGCACCACTCAAGGTACCAGCAGGGAAAGTATCAATGAATTCCTTAATATGGTCAGCATCCTGATCCAATGTTCCGCTCACACGGCTCACCAGATGAATCACGTGACTGTAAAACTGCATATCCTTATAGAAATCCACCTTCACATTGTGGCAGTTACGGCTCAAATCATTTCGTGCCAAATCCACAAGCATGACATGCTCTGCATTCTCTTTCGGGTCATTACGGAGGAATTCTGCTGCCTTTCTATCCTGTTCCATATCACCCGTTCGGCGGGTCGTTCCAGCAATAGGATCAATGAAAGCCTTCTCTCCTACAATACGATTATGAGTTTCAGGTGAAGAACCGAAGATACGGAAGCCACCAAAATCGAAATAGAAGAGATAAGGTGATGGATTGATGCTGCGTAAGGCACGGTAGAGCTTGAAGTCATCACCCTCATAATGCTGCACAAATCTACGGCTCACCACAATCTGGAACACATCGCCACGCATACAATGCTGGATACACTTGCGAATATTCGCCTTGTGCTCCTCATCAGTAAGAGTAGAGGTTGTTTCGCCTACCGGATGGAAATCATAAGGCTTCACATTCGCCTTGTTCACCGCCTTCATCAATGCATCCAACTCTGCATTGCCTGCAGCCCTATTTGCTGCAGAAGCCTGATCATCAGCAGTTCCCTCTTCGCCATACTGTTCGTTCAAGGCAATAAGCTGCATTGTATTATTGAAATGATCAAATACGATGATGTCCTTATACATAATATAATAGATATCCGGCGCATCATTCTTTGCCATCGTGGTATCCTTTACAGGAATATTCTCGAAATAGCGTACAGCATTGAAGGTAGTGAATCCATAAAGTCCACAGAAATTCTTCCCCTCTCCCTCTACATGGAAACTTTGGATGAACTCATTGAAAGCTTTCGAAATGGCGAGCTTACAATCTTCTCCCTTTCCTTCGCCGAAGGCTGGAAGTTGCTGTTTCTCTACACTACCATCAGGATAAGTCTTGATAACCTCTCCATGACTCACGGCTATGCTAGCCAATGGATGTACACCTATGAAGGAACGGGAATTCTCAGAACCATGGTAGTCGCTACTCTCCATCAGAGCCGACTGGGGGTAAATATCTCTCAATCGCATATAAACTCCCACAGGCGTATAGAGGTCGGCGAGAATCGTGCGAGTTACTGTCGTATAATTAAACTTAGCCATTTTTTCTTCAATACTGCGTTAAATTAATATTTAATCGTCTGTAAATCAATAACTTATATTAAGAAATGCTTATAAAAACTTAACTATAAAAAGTTGGTCAAGTCGCTGATTTTCAGTAACTTTGCAAATCACGACAAACGCAAAATTATATGAATACAGGACTTGACCAATATATGGATATCTTTAAAGATGCAGTTGAAGATTCGGCTGCAAAGTTAACAAAAAGTTTCGAGAAAATACTCATCGAGGTGATAATTTTGTTCATGGTAATACCAAGAAAGATAAATTTCACCCAAATGGGGAGGTATGGCTTGCATGTTGAGCAAACCTATCGCAACGCATTCGGCTTGAAAAAGTCGAAGTGAATTGATTGGCTCAAACTTAATGTCTCACTTGCCAAGCGCTTCTTGGGTAAACAGGGAAGATGGGCTATTGCCATTGATCCCAGCTACATCAGTAAAGCTGGCAAGAAAACACCACATATCGGTCGTTTTTGGTCAGGATGTGCTCAGTCTGTTAAACATGGTCTCGAAATCATGGGTATTGGACTCATTGATATTGATACCAAAGACTGCATGATGTTAAGAGCCCACCAGTCGCTAAATAATAAAGAACTGAGTCTTAGAAACAAGACTATGGTAGATTTCTATATCAGCGTCATTAAGCGTTACCGCAAGGAACTTCTTAAACTCTCAACCCTCATAGTTGCAGATGCTTACTTCTCTACAAGTACATTTGTTAATGGGATAAAGAAAGAAGGTTTCTCTTTGATAAGCCGCTTTCGTGACAATGCTTGTCTCTTTTATGTCTATACTGGTCCACGTACAGGAAAACGTGATCGCCCCAAGACCAAGGATGGCAAGATTGATATGAAGAATCTTGACCTCACTCGAATGGAGAAGATGGAGATGAAAGATATAGAAGGAAC
>ERZ870052.892-NODE-892-length-11047-cov-3.762808_pt1 | contig 11047 bp, 10 predicted proteins | sample MGYA00520889_ERZ870052 | MGnify/ENA primary metagenome ERZ870052 (study PRJEB32232, sample SAMN07284988) | human gut metagenome | biome: human-associated habitat; material: feces | host: Homo sapiens | place: Tanzania | collected 2014-08-14 ...
TTTGGAGATGTAAGGTCGTTGATAGCAACTACCTCATAACCCTCTGCCTCAAACATCTGACGGAAAGCCAGACGACCAATACGGCCGAAGCCGTTAATAGCAACTTTTGTCATTTTGTTTAATATTTAAATTAATGGTTGAAATAATTTTTACCCAAATGAACTTTTAAGTGTTTGCTATCGAACTGAAACATTCAAAAAGCAATACTTTTGAGCATTTTTTCTTATTTACGAGCGCAAAGTTACGAATTATTTTCTATATTTGCAGCCAAAAGATGTATTAAATAATATAAAAATATCATTAAGACCAATGTTATGCGGATATTCATCCGTGCTTAAATAGTCATACTGACAACTCTATATTACAAACAGAAACATAAAAACAAACACTAATGGGAAAATTTCTAAATGAATTCAAGGCGTTTGCCGTTAAAGGCAACGCAGTAGACATGGCTGTCGGTGTTATCATCGGCGGTGCTTTTGGCAAGATTGTGTCTTCAATAGTCGACGACATTATCATGCCTCCTATTGGCTGGCTTATTGGTGGTGTAAACTTCACCGACCTTAAGTTCACTCTGCCTCAAGTTGAGATTCCTGGCGTTGAGACTATGGCTGCTGCCACCATCAAATATGGTAATTTCATTCAAACTCTGCTCGACTTCGTGATTATAGCATTCTGCGTTTTCATGCTCGTTAAGTTTATTAATAAGCTGGCACGCAAGCAGAAAGAAGAGGCTGCTAAGCCTGCTCCAAAGCCAGAGCCATCTGCAGAAGAGAAACTATTGATGGAAATCCGCGATTTGCTAAAGAACAAGCAATAATAAGAACTTCCACATTTCTAACTAAGGTATACGTCTTTTAATATTAAAGGTGTATACCTTTTTTATATGCCTATACTTACATCTAATTATGCGACTAATCGTATTTGCTTATGCGACTAATCGCATAAGCCTATGAGGACAGTCGCATAAAAAGCCTTGATTATTCTTATGAGAAAGCTATCTAATATAGTCTTTCGTCAGCATATCATAGTATAGAGCCTCAAGCTCTGCCGAACTGAGGTTTTCTACCGAGTGAGTAATCATGCGTATCAACTCTTCTCTACGAAGGTCGGAAGAGTTGGAACCGAAGGTGGTGTATGTCTTTGCCATTGCTATTAGGGCTTTTATAATTATTTAGTTGGGTATAAGATAATTAACGAATGCTTTTTATTTATCAACATCGTAGCCGAAGAGTGCGAAGTCGCCTTTGGAAGGGTCGTCGGGGAATACTTCGAGCATCATTTGGCGCAGCAATTCTACCGACTTCCATGTAGCTGTCTTCTGCGACAAGAGCGCTAAGCGCGTAGACATCTGAAACACATGGGTGTCCATAGGGATAAAGAGATTGCGCTTGTCGATGAAGTCTGCCCACAAGCCGAGGTCTACAGGCGAAGCATCACGAACCATCCATCGCATAAACATCACAGGACGTTTACACAACGACGATTTGGGTAACGGCACTATGCCTTTCATTCCTCTATCGGCAAACCAACGACCGAAAGCATCAAGAACCTTCACCACATCAGTATCTGCCGACGATTGAGTAGATGATGCTGCATGAGCAAATTCGCCCAACGAACCATATAATATAATAAGGTGGCGAAGTATACCAAAGAAAGCGTTCATCTTCTCATAGTCATAGAGGCGATAGAAGCAGTCTTTAGTGGGCGGAATATTGCTGGCATATTCGCCAGTCTTTATCCATTCATAGATATTGCCATTGGCAAAGTCGAGCAACTGCTGTATCTTTGGCAGAAACTGCTTGCGCGAACCATAGCTTAGGCACGAAGCCACAAAGGCTGTTGCTTCTTGGTTTTCGCGTCCTTCCACTTGGTGCATAAACCATGAAGGGTCGCCATTGATAAAGTCGGGTGTTTCATATTTTTCAGCCAACTCACGCAGCAAGTTGGCAGTATCGTTGTTTATCATGTGATGTTGCATTTATATAATGCAAAAGTAGCTTTTTATATCGACATCCACAAGTATATGGCAGCAAAAGCTGTCATTATAACGACATTATTTGTTTGGCTCAACATTTTTGTCTACTTTTGCAAAGCATCATTATAATAATGAGCAACATCTTAGAATCACAATATCATTAATCATGAACGACAACAGAATATGCAAGCTCTTCGGAATAGAACTTCCGATTGTGGCAGGAGGAATGGTTTGGTGTAGCGGTTGGCGACTGGCTGCTGCGGTAAGCAATGCTGGAGGCTTAGGACTCTTGGGTGCAGGCTCTATGCATCCCGACACTCTGCGCGAACATATCCGCAAGACTAAGGCTGCAACATCTAAGCCTTGGGGTGTTAACATACCGTTGATGTATCCTGATATGGAAAACTTATTGGATATCATCGTTGAAGAAGGCGTGAAGATAGTCTTCACTTCTGCTGGCAGTCCGAAGAAATACACTCAATGGTTTCATGAGCATGGCATATTGGTTGCACATGTAGTGTCGAGCAGCAAGTTTGCCAAGAAATGCGAAGAGGCTGGCGTAGATGCTATCGTTGCCGAAGGTTTCGAAGCTGGCGGACATAATGGTAGAGAGGAATCTACTACGATGACTCTTATTCCTCAGGTTTGCAAAGCCACTACCCTACCCCTTATTGCTGCAGGCGGTATTGCTTCTGGTCAGGCTATGGTAGCAGCAATGGCTCTTGGTGCTGAGGGTGTGCAAATAGGTACAGCCTTTGCTTTAACCAAAGAGAGTAGCGCTTCGGAAGCTTTCAAATTGGCTTGTATCTCTGCCAACGAAGGCGACACCATGCTATGTTTGAAGAAGATTGCTCCTTCGCGTCTGCTTCGCAATCAACTATTCAATCGCATTGCCGAAGCTGAAGCTAATGGTGCTTCTGCCGACGAGTTGCGAGCATTGCTCGGAGAGAAAGCTACCAAGCGTGGCATCTTCGAGGGCGATGTAGAGAATGGCGAGATAGAGATTGGTCAGATAGCATCAAGCATATCGTCGATAGATAGTGTGGCAGACTGCATGTCGCGCATAATGAGAGAATATCAGGAAACTATAGATAGAATAAAAATGCTATAACGGCATTATTGAAAGGATTTAAAAAGAATAAAAACAATGAAAGTATTATTGGTAAATGGCAGTCAGCACAAGGATGGCTGCACTCACACAGCTCTTAGAGAAGTAGCAAGCGAATTAGAACGCCTCGGCATCGAGACTGAGGAGTTTTGGTGTGGCAACAAAGCAATAATGGGATGCATAGGTTGCGGCAAATGTAGCACAACAAAGCGTTGCTGGTATAATGACGATACCGTGAATGCCTTCCTTGACAAGGTGGGCGAAGTAGATGGTTTCGTATTTGGCACACCTGTCCACTTTGCCGGTCCTTCTGGTTTCATCAAGCCATTCATGGATCGTGCTTTCTGCTCTAAGCAAGCTTTGTTCTTCAATAAGCCTGCAGCAGTAGTTGTTAGCTGCCGTCGTGGTGGTGCACAAGGAGCTTTCGAGGACATCAACCGCTATTTCACAATCTCTAATATGCCTGTGGTATCATCACAATATTGGAACCAGGTGCATGGCAACAAGCCTGAGGAAGTGAAGCAAGACCTTGAGGGTATGCAGATCATGCGCCAGTTGGGTCGCAACATGGCATGGATGCTGAAATGTATAGAAGCTGGCAAGAATGCAGGCATAGAACTCCCAGAGCATGAGGCTGCAGTAAAGACCAACTTCATAAGATAAATAGATTTCGCTATTTGCGAGGAATAATAAAAAAGGATAACACTCTCGGATATGGCAACCAATTCAAGATACCAAATTGACATGCTCAATGGGCCGCTGCTCAAGAAGATTATCATGCTTGCGCTACCTTTGGCGGCAAGCAGCTTGTTGCAGCAGTTGTTCAATTCTATTGACGTGGCGGTAGTGGGAAGATTTGCAAGTAGCCAGGCTTTGGCTGCTGTGGGCAGTAACACACCTGTGATAAATCTTCTCATCAACCTCTTTGTGGGCATATCGATGGGTGCCAACGTGATAATATCCAACCATATAGGACAAAATGACAAGAAGAGCATTCAAGATGCTGTGAGCACCGTAGGCATGGTGGCTGTGGCGAGTGGACTGTTTCTTATGGTATTGGGAATATGTGTGGCTCGTCCTATCCTTGAATTGATGGACACCCCACCCGACGTTCTTGATATGGCTGTCACATATCTGCGCATATATTTCTTGGGTATACCATTCTTCATGATATTCAATTTCGGCTCTGCCATATTCAGAAGTATGGGCGACACACGCCGACCATTATATATATTGGTGGTGGCAGGAATCGTGAATACCATCCTCAACCTTGTCCTCGTCATCGTCTTCAATATGAGTGTGGCAGGTGTGGCTATAGCTACTTCGATAGCTAATGCGGTGAGTGCAGGCTTGATAGTATACATGTTGTTGCACGAAAAGGAACCTTATCAACTTAAGCGTCTACATATAGAATGGCGAGAGTTGAAGCGCATGTTGCAGATTGGCGTACCGGCAGGAGTTCAGGGTATGGTATTCTCGTTGTCGAATGTTGTTGTGCAGACAGCCATCAACGGCTATGGCTATGGAGCTATAGCTGGTTCGGCAGCAGCAGTAAACTTCGAATACTATTGCTATTTCATTATTGCTGCATTCAATGGTGCCGCAATCTCGTTTATAGGTCAAAACTATGGTGCAGGAAAGTTAGACCGCGTAAACCGTGTATTCTGGATTTGCTTGGGATTAGCAGCGTTGACTTGTGCTTTGGCAAACTGGTCGTTCACATGGCAGTACCACTATGTGCTAAGTCTTTTCTCTACCGACCCTACGGTTATCGACTATGGTAACATAAGAATGCACACGGCTCTTGCCTTCCAGTTTATTGCTGCCACCTACGAAATTTCTGGCTCTGCTATGCGTGGTATGGGCAGGTCGGTAGAGCCTACTATCATCACCATAATCGGCACATGTCTGCTTCGTATGGTCTGGGTATTCATGATATTACCACAATACAACGACTTCTTCCACCTTATGATGGTTTACCCTATATCATGGGCTATCACAGGAGCATTGATGCTCATCCTCTATGCCGCTCATTGGCGAAAGGTAAAGAAGATGGCGTTATAACTATAAAACAACAAGGCAGATAACCCGCATGGATTATCTGCCTTATTTATATTATGTAAGAAGAGTGAAAGAGTATATAATTCTTCACTCTTCCCTCTTCACTCTTCACTTTCCTACTCCCACTCTATTGTTGAAGGTGGCTTTGAAGAGATATCATAGCATACGCGGTTTACGCCACGCACCTTGTTGATAATCTCGTTGCTAACCTTAGCCATGAAATCGTATGGAAGATGTGCCCAGTCAGCTGTCATAGCATCGGTAGATGTAACAGCACGCAAAGCTACTGGATGTTCGTATGTACGCTCATCGCCCATAACACCTACGCTACGAACTGTAGAGAGCAATACTGTACCAGCCTGCCAAATTTGATCGTAGAGCGAAACCTCTATCTCGCCATTCTGCATGTTGGCAGGAACGCCAGCAGCAAGAACCAAACGAGCCTCTTCGCCAGAGAGCTTAACCTTATAGTTGCGCAATCCGCGGATATAGATATCGTCAGCATCCTGAAGAATGCGAACCTTATCAGGAGTGATATCGCCAAGAATACGAACTGCAAGACCAGGACCAGGGAAAGGATGACGAGTGATGAGATGCTCAGGCATACCCAAAGAGCGACCTACGCGACGAACCTCATCCTTGAACAACCATTTCAATGGCTCACAAAGCTGAAGGTGCATCTCCTTAGGAAGACCACCCACATTATGATGGCTCTTGATAACTTTTCCTGTGATATTCAAGCTCTCGATACGGTCAGGATAGATAGTGCCCTGTGCAAGCCACTTAGCACCTTCAATCTTCTTAGCCTCAGCATTGAAAACCTCTACGAAGTCGCGACCGATAATCTTACGCTTCTGCTCAGGATCTGTAACGCCAGCAAGGTCAGCAAAGAACTTCTCGCTTGCATCTACACCAATAACATTCAAGCCCAAGCACTCATAGTCGTGCATAACATCACGGAACTCGTTCTTGCGCAACATGCCATGGTCAACAAAGATACAGGTAAGGTTCTTGCCAATTGCACGATGAAGCAATACTGCAGCTACTGATGAGTCTACACCACCAGAAAGACCGAGAATAACCTTATCGTCGCCAAGCTGAGCCTTAAGTTCTGCTACTGTTGTGTCAACGAAAGAGTCTGCGCTCCAGCTCTGCTCAGAACCACAGATGCCTACAACGAAGTTCTTCAACAGCTGTGTGCCCTGTACTGTGTGGAACACCTCTGGGTGGAACTGTACTGCCCATACATCCTTGCCATTAGTATAGCTGGCATATTTCACATCGGCAGTAGAAGCGATACACTTGAATCCCTCTGGGATAGCGGTGATGGTATCACCATGACTCATCCAAACCTGAGAATTGTCATCAAAACCAAGGAAGAGAGGATTTGTCTTGTCTACAGTCTGAAGATGAGCACGACCATACTCGCGAGAGTCTGCCTTCTCAACCTTTCCACCAAGAGAATGAGAGATAAACTGTGCACCATAGCAGATGCCAAGAACAGGCAAACGACCCATAAAACGAGAGAGGTCTACCTTGAAAGCCTCTGGGTCGTGAACTGAATATGGCGAACCGCTAAGAATAACACCTATCACGTCGCTGTCATCTTCGGGATACTTGTTGTAAGGAAGTATCTCGCAGAAGGTATCGAGTTCACGCACACGGCGTCCGATGAGCTGTGTGGTCTGTGAACCGAAATCGAGAATGATAATTTTCTGTTGCATGTTCTATTATTATATATTGATTGTCTATTAATTCCAATTTGCTTTGTCGTCGTAGCTTTACACCTTATTTATATAACTCCTTCAAGAAATCTTCGGCTTCGCAAATGGTCTCAGCCTTGCCTACGTCCATCAGTCTTAGTTCTTCGGCTTTATGCCCTATAATATTTGCTTTGCCACATTCACGAATATAGAAGTCCATGATACCGAATTTCTCAGGATATGATACCATCATCGGGAATAGGCGTGGGGAAATAATATGTATACCGGCAAATGCAAGTTTGCTATAAGCATCAGCACCATTAGCTATTGCCTTTTCGCCCTTCACCTCCCTGGTTTCGATATTCGTCCAACCGTTCATTCTCATATCATCATCAAAGAGCAGATAGCGTTTTGTCTTTCTTTCGCTAACGAGCAATGTCGCATCGTTATCGGCATTAGAAAGATAAAAATCACGGAGGTCTACGTTGCTCAATATGTCAACGTTGTGAATAAGAATAGGAGCTTCGGGAGAAAAGAAATGTGAAGCTTTGCGTATGCCACCACCTGTATCAAGTAGCATAGCTGTTTCGTCGCTGATATGAATATCCAAACCAAAGTTGTCGTTAGCTTTAAGATAATCCACAATCTGCGAGGCAAAATGATGCACATTTACCACAATATTGGTAAATCCAGCCGATTTCAAGTTAAGTATTACATGTTTCAAAAGCGGCTCACCCCCTACCCTTACCAAAGCTTTTGGCATAGTATCTGTAAGAGGTTTAAGACGTGTACCGAGCCCTGCGGCAAAAATCATTGCTTGCATCATGCTGCAAAGTTAGTGCAAAAGAATGGAATAACAAAACAAATACGAAGTTTTGTTTTGATTATTCCTGAGTGCAGCCTAACTTATATAAAGTTAGTGCAAATGGAATAACAAAACAAATACGAAGTTTTGTTATTCCATTTCATATATTACCACATATTACTCAGCTTCCAGCACTTGCTGGATATTCTGCTCACGATGGCATATTCTAACTTCTATACCAAACTTTTCATGAAGATGCTCCGCCAGATGTTGAGCTGAATACACGCTACGATGCTGACCACCAGTACATCCAAACGAGAACATCAACGATGTGAAACCGCGCTGGATATATCTCCTCACGTGGGCATCAGCAAGCTTGTATACGCTATCAAGGAATGTCAATATCTCGCCATCATCTTCAAGGAAGCGGATAACAGGCTCATCCAAGCCTGTCAACTTCTTATATGGTTCATAGCGTCCAGGATTATGAGTGCTACGGCAGTCGAATACATAGCCTCCTCCATTGCCACTCTCATCCTCAGGAATACCTTTTCTAAATGAGAAACTAAACACTCTCACCACCAACGGGCCCTTACCATCATATTTAGAGAATGTAGCAGGACCATCCAAAGGATTTGCCTTGTATACATTGCTATCTGTTGTCTTATATCCGTCGGCTCTGCTTGTTGCCGACTGCTGAATATGGGCAAACTGTGGTAGCTCGGTGAGTCGTTTGAGCATATCCATCATATATGGATAAGGGAATACCGACTCTCCCATCGCTATTAAGTCGCGAAGGTTGTCCATAGCAGGCGGAATGCTATCTATGAAATGCTTCTTGCGCTCAAAATATCCACGGAATCCGTAAGCGCCAAGCACCTGCAGGGTGCGGAACAATACGAACAACGACAATCGCTCAACGAAATGTCTTACCGAAGGTACCTCGATATAATTCTTCAGCGAGTTGTAGTATTCCCAAACGAGTTCACGGCGAAGCTTATAAGGATATTTTGCTGATGCCTGCCATAGGAACGAAGCAAGGTCGTAATAATAAGGACCCTTGCGACCACCTTGGAAATCAATAAAATATGGTTTACCATTAGCATCAAGCATCACGTTGCGAGCTTGGAAGTCGCGATACAGGAAGCTGTCATCATTCTCTGCTGTAAGGTCTTTGGCAAAGAGTCGGAAGTTGGCTTCAAGCTTTAACTCATGGAAATCAAGACCTGTAGCCTTCAAGAAGCAATACTTGAAATAGTTGAGGTCAAACAACACGCTATCTTGATCGAACTCAGGCTGCGGATAGCAGTTACTCCAATCCATGCCGCGTGCACCTTCTATTTGTATACGAGGCAACTCACGAATGGTATTTATCAATAGCTTCTTCTCGTGTTTGTTATATCGTCCGCCAGCCTCGCGTCCACCACTTATAGCATCGAAGAGTGATGTATGACCAAGGTCGGTCTGCAAATAGCAAAGTTCATCATCGCTAACTTTGAGCAATGTTGGCACAGGCAATTTGCATTCTGTGAAATGACGACACATATAGATGAAAGCATGGTTCTCGTCGCGACTTGTACCAACGACGCCCACTATGCTCTCACCATTTTCATCGAACAAACGATAATACTGTCTGTTGCTTCCTGCCATCGGAAGCTTCTCTATACTGGTAGGCTCAGCGCCTTTCCATTCCTTATATAATTGTATAAGCTTTTGCATGATGCTTTATATTATTCTGCGATATTGCAAATATACTACTATGCAAAGGTAATATAACTTGAAGACAATACAAAATAAAAGCATTATTTTGATACAAAAAAAATCGGATGTCTCACGACAACCGATTTTCAAAAAACAAACTACTTAAAAACTAATCTACTAAAACAAATCAAATTTCGTTATCTAATCTCTTTTCAGAGAAGCGATATTATCCTTTTCTTGCTGCAAAGGTAGCACCTTTATTCTTAACAGCCAAATATTTGTATATTAATTTATATATCTTACGATTAAAATTATTTAAAAAGGAGATAATCTCTTGCAAGACTATCTCCTTTTGTTATCTGAAGTTTACAATCGTATACTTATTTTACCTCATTACATCATGCCACCCATACCTGGCTGACCCATTGGAGCTACTGGCTTATCCTCTGGCTTGTCGCAGATAAGGCACTCTGTGGTGAGGAACAAACCTGCGATAGAAGCAGCATTCTCAAGAGCTACACGAGCAACCTTTGCTGGGTCGATGATACCTGCCTTACGCAAATCTTCGTAAACATCCTTGCGAGCATTGTAACCGAAGTCACCTTCGCCCTCACGAACCTTGTTTACTACTACTGAGCCTTCGCCACCTGCATTGGCAACAATCTGACGAAGAGGAGCCTCGATAGCACGCTCAACGATGTTGATACCAGTCTGCTCGTCAGCATTCTCGCCCTTCAACTCTTTCAATACGTTCAAAGCGCGGATGTATGTTGTACCACCACCGGCAACAACACCTTCCTCCATAGCAGCACGAGTAGCGCAAAGAGCATCGTCAACACGATCCTTCTTCTCCTTCATCTCTACCTCGCTGTTAGCACCTACGTAGAGAACTGCTACACCACCTGCGAGCTTAGCCAAACGCTCCTGGAGTTTCTCCTTGTCGTAAGAGCTCTTGGTGTTTGCAATCTCGTTCTTGATCTGAGCAACGCGGTCTGCGATAAGTTCCTTCTGACCAGCACCATCAACGATAGTGGTATTGTCCTTAGAAACTGTTACCTTCTTAGCAGAACCACACATATCGAGAGTAGCCTGCTCAAGCTTCAAGCCCTTATCCTCGCTGATAACTACGCCACCAGTAAGAACTGCGATATCTTCAAGCATTGCCTTACGACGGTCGCCAAAGCCAGGTGCCTTAACAGCGCAAATCTTCAAGCCACCACGCAAACGGTTTACAACCAATGTGGTAAGAGCCTCAGAGTCTACATCCTCAGCGATAACGAGCAATGGACGTCCGCTCTCTGCTGCAGGCTGAAGGATTGGCAAGAAGTCTTTGAGGTTGCTAATCTTCTTATCATAGATGAGGATGTATGGATTCTCCATAACACACTCCATCTTCTCAGCATCTGTTACGAAATAGCCTGAGAGGTAACCACGATCAAACTGCATACCCTCAACAACACCGATGTTGGTATCGCGAGTCTTGCTCTCCTCGATAGTGATAACACCATCCTTAGAAACCTTACGCATAGCGTCAGCAAGAAGCTTACCGATTTCTGGATCGTTGTTAGCTGAAACTGTTGCAACCTGCTCAATCTTATCATAGTTGTCGCCTACAACCTCAGCATTCTCCTTGATAAAGTCTACAACCTTAGCTACAGCCTTATCGATACCGCGCTTCAAATCCATAGGAT
>ERZ870052.894-NODE-894-length-11044-cov-4.515911_pt1 | contig 11044 bp, 13 predicted proteins | sample MGYA00520889_ERZ870052 | MGnify/ENA primary metagenome ERZ870052 (study PRJEB32232, sample SAMN07284988) | human gut metagenome | biome: human-associated habitat; material: feces | host: Homo sapiens | place: Tanzania | collected 2014-08-14 ...
TTATTCTGACGTAGATATGAGTAATAATAAGATATAAGGAGAACGAAATGAAATATTTAATACGTGCAAATAAAGTAGTATTCAGCGGAAATATGCAAATGATAATGAAATATATCTCAGATTTTTACAAATCAGAATCAAAAATATGGACTGATAAAAATGGTAATTTTACAGATTTAGGCAATTTCAAAACATTTATTGAATCAATGGACTATAAAATTTTGGATAAAATTCCGCCAAGTTGCAGATGCGAAGGAACGGCTATTTCAATATCTGATTTTAAAAAGATTTTTGGCGAAGAACATTTTTCAATAAAAGCAACTGCTCAAAGATTACATATAACAGAAAAAATGGCAGCACAACTAGCAAGAAAATTAAAATTAAGGAAATAATATGTACGAAGTAAATGGTAAATATACATCAGCAAAAATTTTTACATCAGTTGAAGATATTGATGTTACAGAACAAACACTGGCAATCTGCAATCATCCAATATTCAAAGATTGCGAAGTTAGAATAATGCCTGATTGCCATAAAGGGAAAGGCTGTACAATCGGTTTTACTGCTGAAATTCCTAAAAATGGAGAAATTATTCCAAACATTATTGGAGTTGACCAATCTTGTGGAATGCTTACTGTAAAACTAAAAAAATCTAAAACCTTGAATGATTTTGCAAAATTGGACAAAGTTATTAGAGAATTTGTACCATTCGGCCAAAATGGAAGAAAAGAAATAAGTTCGCTTGTTTCAGATGAATTAGCAGAAAAAGTCAAACAGATTTCTATTGATTATTTGAATGAAAATCCCAACAGAGATTTGAATAAAATCGGTTCACTTGGTGGAGGTAACCATTTTATTTCAATTGAAAAAGGTACAACAGGAACATATTTAATTATTCATAGCGGTTCAAGGAATTTTGGTAAAAAACTTGCAATTTATTTTCAGAAACTGGCAATAGAAACAAATTGTTATCAAGAAGGTGAACTCAAAAATTTGTCTTATCTCATAGGTAAAAATGCAAAAAACTATCTTGAATGTGCAAAAATTTGCAATGAATATGCTCATTTCAATCGATTAGTTATTGCAAAAGAAATTCTATCAAATATGGGTTGGAAAGCTGAAGATGAATTTGAAACAATACATAATTACATTGGACAAGATGGAATTATTAGAAAAGGTGCGATTTCTTGCTATAAAGATGAAAAAGTCCTAATTCCTTTGAATATGGCAGATGGTTCTTTAATTTGTGTTGGGAAAGGTAATTCTGACTGGAATAATTCTGCTCCACATGGTGCCGGTCGGGCATTATCTCGAACACGGGCTAAAGACCAATTAACAATGAAAGAATATAAAGAACAAATGAAAAATATTTTTTCAACTTGCGTTTCAATATCAACACTTGATGAAGCTCCAATGGCTTATAAAAATAGCGAAGAAATTATTAATGCCATAGAGCCAACAGCGGAAATTATAGACCACTTGAAGCCGTTATACAATTTTAAGGCAGAGGAGTAATTATTCAAAATCAAACAAATCTTTGACAGGTATATCTAAGGCTTGAGCAAGTTTTGCAATCGTTTTAAGGTTTGGATATTTTTCACCACGCTCGATTTTTCCAATATATGAAATATCTACATCGGCAAGTTCCGATAATTTACTTTTAGTAAACTTTTTTGCTTCTCTTATTTCTTGTAGTTTTGTTGCAAACTGCTTGCAGATATCACTATTCATACCTTAATTGTGCTATACTCAAGACAATACAGTATAGACTAGTAGTCTAGTTATAAAATATGTTACGACACGTTTTGACATAGTAGCATGTTATGCTGTGATAAAAAGAGAAAGGAGTTTGTATGGAAAATCTTTTGAATTCACCTATTTACAACTTATCAATGTGTTCTTTAGAAAATTTTCACACATGTTTTTTGTATTGGCTTGGGAATAAGTACCCACAAGAAACATTGAAATTATTTTCAAATAAACAAGTTTTAAACCCCAATAATATAAAATTTGAAACACAAGTTCAATATGGGACGGATATAAAATTGGACTTACAAATTACAATAAGTGATGGAAATGAAACAGAATTTATAATTATTGAAAACAAGTTAAAATCATATCCAACAATAGAACAGCTTAAAAAATATGAACAAGCTTTTAAAGAAAAGAAAGCTTCTTTTATATTACTTTCACTTGCTCCAATAACTGAAATTCCGGATTCTTGGCAATATTATAGTTATCATAAGCTAGAAGAAAATTTAAAAATGCAATTTAATGACCTTAAAGACTATGACAAATATTTAGTTGATGATTATATCAATGTAATAAGGCATATAACTTCCGCATTTCCGACTTCAAGCAACCAAATGTTTGATTTTTATGATTGTACAAGTTTAGATAATCTAGGGTTAAAAGATATTTATATTAAATTTAAAACAGCTGAACTCACAAACATCATAAAAAAAAGGATTAAATCAAAAGATATATACATTGGACATAGTTTTCACAATAAAAAAGGGACTATTGACATTGTTAAATCACTTCTCAATGATAAATTTCATATTGGAATTCAGATAGAAAAAGACCAATATCGTTATTTTGTCAGATTTGGCAATAATGAAGATTGTTCAATCAGAGAAGAAATCACAGAAGAGTTATTTTCTCAAAATTGTTGGTTTTTCAACACAGATATATCAACAAGAGGGCAAATATATAAAACTTTTCTAGGTTATAAGCCTGATTTTATTTACAGATACATTACTTTATCTGATTTATTTGGTAAACAACTTGAAAATATTAGTTTTAATGAAATAGCTCAAAAAGTAGATCAGGATATTTGTAGATTAGAAGAAAACGAAGCAAAAATAATTAGAATTATTGCTAACTATTTATAAAAGAAAGGAGTTCGTATGGCAATTAAAGAAGCTTTGCAAAAGGGAAGCCAAGTTGCAGTTAAATTCGGAAACACAACAATGAATTTTACAGGAACTTTAATTGGCTTTACTCCCAATGCAGTATTTATCAGAAATGGTAATACTGTTCATGTCTTAGTTGAAAAAGGCGGAAGTGTAAGTAGTTGTGGTCGAAATATTTCCCTTATGAGTATTGATGACGTAATTATGTTTGGGAATAAAGTTGGCACAAAAAGAGGTTCTACTATCCATCTTTACGATGAACAGGGTAAACCTGCAGGAACAAGACAAGCATAATAGAAAGGATTTTATGACTAATTCAACAGATATGCAAGCATTAGAAAATAATTTGCAAACAGATGATTCTTTTAAGCAAAAACAAGCATTATTAAAGCTATTGACATCAGAAGATTTTGCAGAATTACAGGCAATATCTAATAACAAGTTCAATATTTTTCAAGCTTTAAAATTACAAAACAATGAAGTTAAACATTCTAATTTTTTAGGTTGGCTTTTAAATCCATTTGAAAGTCATTATTTAATGGATTGTTTTTTTAAAGAATTGCTGAAAATTGCATTACGAAATGATTCAACATTGGTAGATATTATATTAAAAGATTTAACTGATGCCAAGGTTACATTAGAAAAAATGACTAATGACGGAAGAAGAATGGACATATTTATAGATTGTCCAAGAAACAAATTAGTGTGCGTTATAGAAAATAAAATTTGGTCTGATGAGGGATGTAATCAATTAGAAGATTATAGAAACTACATTTTAAACAATGATAAGTACAAAGATTATAAATATAAAATTTTCCTATTTTTAACTCCTTATAAATATTTACCTTGCGAAGATTACAAAGGATATATAAGAATAAATTACGGAGATATTTTAAAAGCAATTAACAACTTAATGAAACAATACGGTTGTTTGCTAGAAGATGATGTGAAAATATTTATAGAGCATTATAAAAGAATGGTAGAAAGGAATATTATGGGCGAAACGAATAAAGAAATTGTTGATTTATGTAGAAAAATATATCGTGAAAACAAGGAAGCTATTAATTTAATTGTTGAAAATTCTGATGAAAGTGCTGAAATCTTTGAATTATTTGTAAAATTATTAAAAGAACGTACTGATGTAGATAAAAACATAGTTGTAGAGGGCAAATCTGTAAAATTTTTACCTAAAGGCATAAATAACACTGAAAAGCTTGCATTTGGTGAATTTGACAACAATATGATAGTTAATTTACATTCATTATACTGGGGGAAAAAGCCTTTATATATTGAAATTGCCATTTGCAAATCAAATGATAAAGAGAAACGAAATTCTCTAATTAAACATATAAGTAAATGTCTTTCATTTAATAAATTCAATGGAAATGATGATTGGTCATATAGCCCAACTGTTACTCTTATTGAACAAGAAGAATTAGCATCTTCTGATGGAAATAAAGAATTGATAAAAGAATATATGTCTAAAAAATTAGATGAATGTGGTTATATTGAAAAATTGAAAGATGCTTTAAATTCTTGGAATCCTGAAAAGTAATTTTTAATACCGCATTAACCTGCGTCACAAAATGACGCAGGTTTGATTTATTATATATGGTAAGGATTAAATAATGAATAAAAATAAAATTCTTAAAATAATCGATGAATTATCAAATAACGCTATGTTTGCAATGTCTTTAACGTCAAAAGAATTGTTTCATAGTAATATTTGGGCTTGGATGTTGAGAAAATATCCTAAAGTTTTTACACCAGTTTTTTATCCTGAGTATAACAAAAAAGACAAAATAGAAGTTTTGAGAGAATATAAAAATACTGATTTATTCCTAAAAATAGGTGATAAATCTATAATTATAGAGAATAAATTAAAATCATTGCCTGATAAAAACCAATTGGAAAGATATAATAAACAGTTTTTAAAGACAGTTGATAAGACTATTTTGGTGAGTTATTTCCCTCCTTTATTTACAAGTGGCTATGACTCATTATTATCCTATGATTATCTATTTGAAAAAATAAAAGAATGTTTTGAATCGACAAAATTAACTGTATTTGAAAATACAGATTATACTTTAATTCAATGCTATCTTGAATTTTTGAATTTATTAAATCAGCTTTTGCACAGCATTGATTTTGATTCAAACGATAAAATCGGAGAGTTGTGGGCAATTATTAGAGATAAAGAAATTCAAGAAAAGTTAAAGGCTATAAATTTTGGAAAAACATTTGAGAGAGCATTTATGATAAAACTAACAAGATGGATTCTTTGTGATTTTCCCAATTATCAATCAATAGATACTATAAACATTGGTTGCGGACGTGATTTAAAAGTTTGTAGTGATATGTTATTTTATTTTCAAGGTGCTTGGGATAAAGAAGAAAGTAAAAGGCAAGATTTGTGTTATTTGGGTGTAAGTTTGTGGGGAAACGAATATCGATATTATGCAGGATTACATAAAGCTCAATGTGGGATTTTTGCACCTAAAAACGGTAGAGCTGACACAGAAAATAAGACGACAGGTTTCAAATATTTGTCGGAAAATTATGGATGGTTTTTTAACCAAGAAAACATGTGTAAATGGAATGGTTACAGTTATGAAAAAGAAATGTACCTATACAAAAAGATAGATATCTCAAATTTAACAGTTAAAGAATTAGCAAAGAAAGCAATTAAAGACTTGAGTTTGATATACTTTTATTTAAAACCAATGAGAGAAAATTTATGTCCAGATTAAACAAAACAGAACAAATTATTGAACTTGCAATGATGTTTCAAAACAGTTATTGCGGACTATGTATAGAAGATATTGAACATCACTTTGAATGTTCCAGACGTTCTGCAGAACGAATGAAGGCACTATTGTTTGACTTATTCCCTGAAAAAGTTGAAGAAGTTCCAACTTCTGAGAAAAAGAAACGCTGGAGATTTGTCAAAGGTGCAATGAATGCTTTGATTTCATTTACAGCAGATGATTTTGCTAATCTTGAATACTTGAAAGGTTTGTCGAATGACGAAAACAAACGGAAAGAACTTGACGAACTTATTGCAAAAATTAAGGCACTAACTCCTCAAAAGAATTTGCAATCTCTTGATACAGATGTTTCTGCGATTATGGAATCAGAAGGTTTTGCCGTTAGGCAGTATTCAGGTGTAAATATTGAGCCAAAGATTTTAGAAGAGCTTAGAACTTCAATGCTTGCATTTAAAAAAATTCAATTTAACTATCAGAAAAAAGGAGAAATAAAAACAATTACTCTTAATCCGTACGGACTTGTTATTGCTGACAAATACTATCTTGTTGGTTACAATGAGTATGTTGGGGATTTAAGACAGTATAGAGTTGACAAAATCAGCAACTTAACAATATTAGATGAATATTTTGAAAAAGATGAAAAGTTTTCATTGACAGAATATAGCAACAATTCCTTTAGCGTTTATCAAGAAGACCCAATTGACATTGTTCTTGAATTTGACAAATCTGTAGCCAATGATGTCTTGAACTATCATTTCCACCCAACACAAAAAATCAAACAATTAAAAAATGAGAATGTTCAAGTTGAATTTAAATCTGGTGGAACTTATGCAATCTGCCAAGAACTTTTCAAATGGGGTTGTAGTGTCAAAATTCAAAAGCCAGTTGAATTGAAAAATTACTACAAAAGATGCCTAACTGATGTATTGAATAATATAAAGTAGTTTATGCAACCTCCAATTCATAGCCTAATTCTTGAAAAATTTTAACGATAGTAGAGAATTTAGGTTCTTTTTCAGATTTAAAAATACTGTAAAGATGAGTTCTGGACATCCCAACTTTTTCTGCAAACCCAGAAACTGTATCTTTCGCTTTAATAACTATTTCTAATGCCCGATAAAATGAATTAAAATCTCCATCTTCAAGATAATCTTTTAAACTGGCATTCAAGTATAATTTGATATCTTCATCAGATTTTAAATCATTAACTATGTAATTTTCTAAATCAAGCGTATGTTTTAATTCTTTCATTGTAAGTTTCTCCATTCTTGAAGTATACTTTTTGCTTTTTCAATATCCTTTGATTGGGTAGATTTATCTCCACCATTTATTAACAAAACAATTATATTATCAACTTCTGTATAGTAAATCCGATAACCGGAGCCAAATTTCAATCGGAGTTCAGATATTTCATTATCGATCTTTTTATGATCACCAAAATTATTTTCCAATAACCTGGTTAATCTACTTTGGACTCTGGCTTTTGTAGTTTTATCCAATGAATCCATCCATTCAATAAATGGAATCTTGTCATTTGCAAGTTGGGCAATTTTGATAATTCGTTGTTCCATATTAATAGTGTACTCTATAGCAGACATTTTGTCAAGGTATGCTTTTTATTTGATTTGAGTTATAGTAATTTTATGGAAAAGTCTTTAATTCAATATTTTGATGAACATGTAGAAAACTCCGACTTTAGAAAAATAAAACAACAAGGTTTTGGCAAAAGTATAGAATCTTGGATTTCAAATGGAGAAAGACATATTAATGTGAATGGAGAAATTCTTAAAATAACTAATTGTAAAACTTTCCATGATTTTTTATTATATTTTTTTGAATATAAATTTGATAAAAACTGGTTAAGAGCTCCTGAGAATATTAGTCACCCATTAAGTATTTGGTATAATAAAACAATTGAAATTATATCATACCAACAAGTAAGTTCACGAGGTTTTTATAAGACTCCTTGCATAGGAGCCGTGATGGCACTTTTGAGATTATCTTATAATTTATATTTATTAGCTCATAATGTTGAGTTACAATCCCAGTTGATAAACAGATTAAAACAAATTGACCAGTTTCAAGGTGCATATTATGAAACTTACGTTGTTTCATATTTGATATATAGCGGTTTTGATGTTGCTATAGAAAATGAAAAAGATGGTAGTGCTAAACATCACGATTATATTGCTACTGTAAAAGAAACAGGAATAAAATATGCAGTTGAAGTTAAAATGTGTAGTAAAAAAAATGTTTTAGGGGCTCGACAAGGTAATAAAACTACTAAAACAGTGGGTGATCATTTATATAAAGCATTATTAAAACCCACTGATAAAAAAAGAATTATTTTTATTGAAATGAATACTGATAATAATAATTGGTATAATGAAGTTTCTGAAATTTTAAATCAAAAAGAACAATCTCTAACTATTAAAGGAAAGCCTGCTCCAAAGGCATATCTATTTTTAACCAATATAAATTACCATTATCATCTTAACGATACAGATTACGAAGCTAACAATATCTTTACAGGATTCAAAATTGATGATTTTCATAAAAATCTTCAAAACCATAAGGATATATTAGATTTTGAGTTAAAACATATTGATTGCTTAGAATTATTTTCAGATATGCAAAACTTCGAAATACCTTCTACATTTAATGGGGAAAATCCTAATATTGAATTTACTTCAAATAAAGTTAACGGGGTTATTAATGAATTCATAAAGCATCAAGAAAACATAGGTCAAAAGACCACATTTGAAATGTATAATTTTTATTATCAATGTTATAGACAATCGAAAAAAGAAAAGCTTTTAGAATTTATAGATCCTAAAAATTGGCATCCGGAAATTAATGATTTTTCTCAAGAGCGGTTAGCCAAACTATACTGTAGATTATTATCTTTTTACGGGAGATTTTAATATTGAAACGTCGAAAAATTGAAAGAGGAATACCTGTTAATACAACAGAAAAAACTTTATCAGATTTATGTGATCTTGCTTTCTTGAAACTATGGTCTTTTCCTAATCCATATAAGGAACCTGGAAAAGAATTATGCGATGTCTTAGTTGTTTTTGATAATAATATAATTATTTTTTCTGTTAAAAATATTAAATATAATGAAAATAAAGGTCTTGCTGGCTGGCAAAGATGGAAAAGAAAAGCTATTGATGAATCTATAACTCAAATCAATGGAGCTGAAAAATGGATAAAGAATCATCCAGATCAAATATATTTAAATAAAAACTGTAATACGATTATTCCAATAAATTCAAAAAAAAATTTAAAATATACCGAATTGTAGTTGCACATGGGATTTCAGATAGTATTGCTAACATACCAGGTAACACTTCTGGAAGTCTTGGAATAAAATATTCTGACAATAATGATTTTGAAGATGTTCAATATTTCGTAGAATTACCTAAATCTCCTATTTATCATATATTAGACTCTGCAAACCTCGAAATTTTATTAAAAGAGTTAGACACAATTACAGATTTTATCAATTACCTGAAAGAAAAAGAAAAAGCAATAAAACTTAGTAAAATTGTAACATATACTGGTGAAGAAGATGTTATGGGACAATATTTAAGAACTATTGAACCTGAAACAGGAAAACATTATATTTTAAAAGACAAAAATAAAGATTTAATAGTAGATTTTGAAAATATGATTTGGAAAAATTTTTCGAATTCTTATGAATATAAAGAAAAGAAAATTTTAGATAAATCTTCATACCTATGGGATAAATATCTACAACAACTTTGTGAATATGCATTAAACGGTGAATTAACTGGGAATATAGACATTTTTCAAGAGAGTAGTCCTATAAAAGAGATGGCAAAAGAGTCAAGATTCTACAGACGAATACTTAGCGGTGGAATAATTCAATCTGTTAATTATTTCCCGGAAATAGCAGATGATTATACAAGGCAAGTACGTCTTATAATGTCTGAAGATAACAAATCTGCATATGTATTTCTACAAATAAAATACAATGAACAAGACGATTATGAAACAGTCGTGAGACCAAAAAGAAGACAAATGTTGAATATAGCATGCGGGACTTTAAAAAATAAACATTCTTTTCTTCAGAAAATAGTTGGGATAGCAATTAATTCTCCAAAACATCATATATATGCAGATCAAGATTATATATTATTAGACTGTAAAAAATGGACACGAAAAGATAGAAGTCATTATTACAATTTAAATAAAGATTATAATTTTGGGAAACCAAAAAATGAATTAAAAGTTGTTAATTCATATGAATATCCTTCTGCTAATATTGTTATTTAGCACATTTTAAAAAGACTTCTTCTAAAGAATACTCTTTTTTATTTTGAGAATCACACAAAATACCGAAAGGCATTATAAATTTTTCTCCAGGATTTTTTCCCAGTTTAAAACCATACTTCCAACCATAAATACTTACTTCTGCACAAATATATCCATCAATATCTGATATAATGCAATAATGTCCAGTCAACTCTGAAATAAGAAAATTTAAATTACTATTTCTGTTTGGAAGCCAATTAATGCTTAAATCTTTTTCCCCTATAATCCATTTTCTCATATCGTCAAATGCTGAATCTAGAACAAATTCTTTTCCTTTATATTTTGCTAAGACATTAAAGGCAATTTTTGCATATACTTTAACATTATCCTTAGATATTGTCATTGTATTTTTTACACAAACTTGGGACTTATTATTTTCAAACTCTGTATTTTTGTTTATTGACTGTAAAAACATATCAATAATATTTTTTATTTTTGATATTTCTATTTTTTCATATGAAAAAGTTATAAAATATTTATTTTGATAGTATCCTATTAATATTTCATCTTGAGGAATATCATTATTTTCTATATAGACAAACTTTTTTTTTAAATTTTCTAATTTTTGAAGAAAAATATTTAAATATTCACTCCCTTCTTTTTTATCTATAGAAAGCTTTACTTTGCCTGTTTTTATATTTACATTTATATGTGGTATTGTATAAGGTTTACCTTTAAAAAGATATCCTAATTTATAATTATTTTGCTCATCATTCATTACGCAAACATTAACTTCTCCTATTTTATTTGTCCCCCTTTTTCCTGGTCCGAAGATTTCTCTTGACATGGAAATCATTGAATATTTTAACAATTCTTGTTCAAGTTTTGAAAAATAATTATTGGCTTGATCTGACACATGACCTAAAGGTAACTTCTCAATTCCGCCTATAGAAGCTGGAAAAATATGTTCTTGTCCCTGGTAAGTTAAATTGTCTTTGTTGTTATAATATATACACATAATTTATAATCTATATTTCTATAATATTGTTAAAAAATTTTAACAAATTTTGCTTTTGAGAG
>ERZ870052.895-NODE-895-length-11035-cov-3.510403_pt1 | contig 11035 bp, 7 predicted proteins | sample MGYA00520889_ERZ870052 | MGnify/ENA primary metagenome ERZ870052 (study PRJEB32232, sample SAMN07284988) | human gut metagenome | biome: human-associated habitat; material: feces | host: Homo sapiens | place: Tanzania | collected 2014-08-14 ...
TAAAATTTGAATATAAGCTAATACAATTCTTGCTACTTTTGGATTTATGTTACGGCATAATACTTCTTCGTATTCTTCCAATATGTCATTGGACACGCATAAAACATATTCTCCTTTTACAAATTTCTGCCAAATTTCTGCATATGGATTATGTGCAGATAGTGACATGACAAGACAATTTGTGGCTAGTACAATTTTCTCTTTTAGCATGATACTTTTGCCTTATGATAAGGAGTTCTTTCATGAAGTGTGCGGAAGCTTTCTACTTTTTCTTCATTGAGTGTTCCGTTTGCCCAGAGTTCGTCAAGTTCTCCTTTTAGTTGTGAGCCCAAGTAATCAGTTATTACTTTACGCAATCCTTCTATCTCTTCTTTTGAGTCCATAACGGACACAAGATCAAGAAGTTCGAGTTGAGCCTCGTTAAGTACAGTACGTTTTGTTATCATATTATTTCCTCCATAATTTAGTATTATAACGTTTGCAAAGATACGCTGAATAATTGAAACCACCAAAGTTTTTTTGTGTTTTTTATAGAATATGAAGGAAATAATAGAGAAATCATGCTGATAAAGAAAAAATAGACGACTCCCGGATTGGAGGAGAGTCGCCTATTCTATGAGTTTTTAACCAAATCAGTAAAGTTCGACCAACTTTCAACTTTGAATCCTCTTAGATCTCTGACTGATTTCTTAAACCACTCTATTTTAGAAAGCTCCATAACTGTTTTTACAAGTGCAGTCAAATCATCATTCATCGTCATGTATGTACTGCCTTGCACCCACTCGAAACCATTCTTCTTTAGAAGCTCTTTTATTTCGTAGTAAGCCTTGTTGTAAGGTTCGCCATAGTATTTTTGTAAATCAGAAATAACCATATCAAATGCTAGTGCGTACATACTGCCTCCTTTGCTGGCTCAAATAAGTCCTTATATCCAAAGAATATGTTCCCATCTGCGGTTTTTGCGGAGATGACAATTCCTACGAAAGGATTGTTCTCAACTTCAATCACTTCGCCCTGTGTCCAGTCTTTGGCATGTGTCAAGTCTGGAGATATTAATACTTTGTCACCTATTCTCATATTCACAAAAATATAAATGTTGTACTTATTCGCCGCAAAGGAAAGGCAAACGAGTGCAAAGAAAGTTTGCTTTCAATTTGCCGAGTGCAGCTTTTCTTCTGCAAAAATACGACTTTTCCTCGTAACCACCAAATGTTTATGGGGAAATGTTGTGGGTTAGTACAAAAAGAAAATAGGCGACTCCCGCTATGCGAGAGCCGCCTATATAGATTATGAGATAAAAAAGAGTTTTTCTCAAATAGTTTTATTGCTTGGTAAGCACTACACGGTTTGCACCCTCGTAAGAGAGATACAACTGAATCTTGTACTTGCCATCGCCATTAGGAACGTTGAGATCCTTACCATCGAACTGAGTTAAGTTATCATATGCTTCAGGATTACCATCTGCACCACCCCAACTAAGTGCCCAATCATCGTTTACAGCAAACTTAAAACCATTGGTAAGATCAGTAGTGAGCTCCCAGCAACCCTCAGTTGCATTATATGTCATATGCTGAGCTGCATCTTTCTGATCCCAACTATTATGATTACCTACACAAGTAATACTGTTAATAGCAACAAGGCTATAGGTATTTGTGTTAAGGTCAAGATTTATCTGATAGAAACCAGCCTTTGGAGCTGTGAAGTTAGGACCATTAGGGATATCCTCAACTTTGTTGTCACCAGCAAACTCCAAGTCGCCAGCCCAATCATCTGAACCAGTACCAGGCAGTGGCTTAAACTTGAACTCACCATTCAACCAATAGTAACCCTGATAATTTTCATCAAGTTTAGGGCTGCAAAGAGCATTAGTTGTCTTCCAACCAGACTCATTACCAATTTCGTAGTAGAGAGCGAAGTTTATCTTTTCAAGCTTGTAGGTACCATCCATAAGGTTGATAGTCATCTTAACGTACTTAGCATCACCTTTTACTTTGACATTGAATGAACCTTCATTATCAATTTCATTACGACGGCAGATCTTACCAGTTTCGCCATTCTTACCATTACCATCAGTGCAAGCGTAGACATAAGCCCAATCGTTCTTCTCAACAGTTACATCATCGATGAATGCAAAGTAGTTGTCACCCTCTTTTACAGGGAATGTAATAGTAAATACAGGGTCGTCGTAAACATCCTTATCGCTATGTTTGAATGGCATAGTGGTAACTGTAGGTCCCCATGATGTACCTTCGATATCACCAATCAGATAATAGTGCTGAGAAATATGAGGTGCAGTAGGAGTAACCTTAATCTGAATAGAACCTGCATTGATAAGCACAGCCTGACCATCCTTTACAGCATCAACAAGAACTTTGCAGTTGAAAGTACGTGCAACAGGACGACGTCCGAACACCTCTTCAGTTAGAGAATTGAGAGTAGCAGTTGCAACAGTACCATCGTTTTCAAGGTCAATCTCGTATGTTTGAGCATTCTCTACACCTTCTGGAGTAGCCTTAAGGCGAATATTCTCAAGGGTAAAACCCTCAGGTAGCGCATCGCCATCAAGAGTTAGCACTTTAACAGTAGCTGGAGCATTAGCCATATCGATAACAGCTCCCTCAGCAGCTGTGGCTGTATAGCCAGGTATGGTGATGGCTTCTTCTTCTGGGTTCGTTATAGGAGAAGCCCAATCGTTGAAGTCTTCATCGCAAGATGCCATAAGAACACCTGCGAAGGCAATAGCCAAATATTTTACGAATTTCATATTGTCTATATTTAATAATTATTGATTAGGTGTCAAGAAGTTGGCAGAAGCGGAAAGCTTCCGCCAACAATTAAATGACATTATTTCAATTCACCAGTTTCAGTTCCGAAGTTAATATAGAGTTTCTGACCAACAGCGTTGATAACACGGTCTTGGTCACCACCTGTACCACGATATTTAAGCTGCTTATCAAATACCATGAACTCTGTATGCCACCATTCGTGTCCAGGGATAATAACGCAAGCACGAGCACCCTGATCAGAAGCAGGAACACCAGTCATGGCAGGAGAAACGAATGAACCATCTGCGGTAGCTGGAACTTCGAACAATCCTCCAGGGAAGTCAAGTTGTTTACATTCAGCATCTCCAATACATGCACCAACGAGCCTTACCTCAGGCTTATAGAAGTCGACATTATAAGTAACGTTGCGACCACTAACACCACAAGTAACAACCATAAGATACCATCCTGGTCTGCTTGAAGCGATGTTGCCACCATTATCAACGATATCGCCAGCAAGGTCGCCACCTACAGTAATGCCAGCGAAGCCTACTTCGCCACCATCCCAATTAGTATTCTCGTTGATCTTAATACCGCTTTCATCAATATAAACAAGATGCCAGAATACATTATCGGTACCATATACAGGAACCATCTTAAGAGACTTGCTCCAATCCCATTCACAGAATTGACCAACAATATTGAGCTTACCAGGAGTTTTAACAGGAGGAAGTGAATACAACAAATGAACATTGCTCAATTTCACTACGTTAGAAAGAATTTCTGTTCCCTCTACAGGTTCGCCAGAGACATTAGTCATCACGGCACGAGCACGTGCATAAACCTGAATATCCATAGGGAAGTCAGCTTCTGTCTTTCCGTGCTCTAAGGCATAGTTTGTAAGTGTACTTGCCAAGAGTTCAGAGCTAACATCAAGTTTAGCACCCTTGAAAGTCTGATCAATCTCCTTGTAGTCTGTCATGTTTTCATCGAAAGCCACTTGAAGAGTATATTGTGTACTGGCAGGGAAACCATAATCAGGCTGTGAACATGTAAAGTTGATAGTCTTCGACTTTTCCAAGTCTAAATATTGACCTGCCAAAGCTGGTGTGTTAAGATGGAACTCTGTTGGAGAAACCACGGTTGGGTTGTCATCCCTATCATCAGAGCATGAAGCAAAGAGACTCAAGCCCAATGCCACCAGCAACGTTGATTTCAATATATTTTTCATATTGTTTTACGTTTTTATTGTTATTAGGAAGAATGGCTTGCCCACCGAAGCGGGCAGAGCCTTCTTCTATAGATTGTTTAGAATTAATAACCAGGATTCTGCTGGAGGTTGCTATTAGCATTCAACTCACCTACAGGAATTGGAAAGATATTGAGGTGAGAGTCGAAGTTCTTACCTGTTTCAGCATTACCCTTCCAAGACCAATTGTAGTTGTTGTTACCACCATAGCGTCCGAAGCGGATAAGTGTTGGACGGCGGATACCCTCGAAATAGAACTCACGTGCCCACTCGTCACAGATTTCATCGAGAGAATATGAGCCTGTTTCACCACGTGTAGTTGCCTTAGCACGAGCGCGGAGCTCGTCAATAGCCTTTGTACCTTCGGTTGTTGTCTGATTACCATGCAAACGAGCATCAGCTTCGCCAACGATAAGGTAAGCCTCAGCTGCACGCATAAAGAAGCAGTCAGCATCTGCGAAAGAAGGGTTATAAGCTGAAGAGCCATCAGTCTTGAAATTCACGAACTTACAAACACCATAACCATTCTTGAAGTTTGAAATCTTTGTATTTTCAAGAGTTACAGGGTCTGTTTCATCCTCTGAATAGCCCCAGAAGATAGCACGCTTGTCGTTTGCCAAAGCTGGCATCTCATAAGATTTAGCCTTTGGAACATCGCCAGTAGGGAAGAACTTTCTTACCAACTCCATACGTGCACGGTTACCACCCCATGCAGCAGAAACACATCCATTAATTGCAGAAGCATCATCAGGATTTGCATGCATTTTATCGTTGAATGTAGAAGCCATAAGGAACAAAGAGTTACCATAGCTACGGATATCCTTAGAATTCTGAATGATAGGGAAGATAGCTTCCTTTGCAGCAGAAGTCTCACCATTATCACCCATAAAGAGCATCTGGTAAGCACTCCAGTTACCAATACCAGTCTTATTCAACTGATAGTCGGAAGCAATAACCTTGTTTGCCCAAGTCTTTGCATTTTCCCACTGAGCAGTACCTGTATAAACTTCGGCATTAAGATAAAGACGTGCCAAAAGCAACCATGCAGCAGCCTTATCTACGCGACCATATCCAGCGTCAGCAGATGTCTTAGCATGAGCATCAGCAAGATTAGGTTCTACATTCTCAGTAAGTTCCTTAACCAACCAGTCAAACATCTCGGCACGAGTGTAGCGAACAGGCTTAGAAAGAGTCTCTGAGAAAGGAACATTTCCGAAAGCATCCATAAGGATATAATACTGCAAAGCACGAAGGAAACGAACCTCAGCTGTCTTTGTTGCATCTTCTTGACCTGCTACAGCGATATACTGATTGCAAGTAGAGATACCGATGGTAAGACGTGAGAAGTAAGCCTTCATCATCTGGTTTGAGTTATCGTAGGTGTTAACAACCAACTGGTCGAGACCATTGTCACCCCATCCGCAGATAGCCTCATCTGTGGTAAGTTCGTTGGCGTTCCACATCAAACGATACAAGTTGGTCATACCTTCATCTTTATATCCCTTAACGTCGGAACCAGCATCGCCATTGTCACCATAACCGCTACCTGCCATGGCGAAGTTTGCATAGCACTTATTAAATAAGCCATCGCTGCTGTATACGGTATGAATCTTTGGGCTAATAGGTTCCTTGTCAAGGTCGCTCGTACAAGATGTGCCAGTCAAGACCAAAGAAATAGCTGCAAGAGCCCATATCTTTATATTGAAAGTTTTCATATTAATTTCTCCTTAATTAATTAAAAGTTGAGATTCAAACCAAAGATGAACGAGAATGGGCGTGGGTAGATATTATTGTCGATACCACTTACAACCTCAGGATCGAGTCCATCATACTTGGTAATAGTGAACACATTAGAAGCTGTTGCGTAAACACGTCCGCTAAAGCCCTTAACAAACAAGTTGTTGAAGCTATAACCGAGAGTGATGTTATCACACTTCAAGAAAGAAGCATTCTGTACGAACATATCTGTAATCTTAGAAGTGTTATGGTCAGACTTCCAATATAGAGTGTTAAGAGGACGGTTTGGCAAATATGCGTTCTGAGCCCAGATAGCGTTCTCTGATGTTAGACGCATAGCCTGGTCGAAGTTGTTGTAAACATAATTACCAATGCTTGCACGAAGAGTGAAGCTGAAATCCCAATTCTTATACTCAAGACGAGAAGAAAGACCCATTGTAACAGGAGCTGCTATGTTCTTATAGAGATAGCGGTCAGCCTCTGTGATGTCGCCATCACCATTGCGGTCAACTACGCAACCCTCGATAGGTCTGCCATCCTTGTCGTAAACCTGCTGATAAACATAGAATGAGTTAGCGGCATAACCCTTCTGGTGAGCGAGAACCTGGTTACTCTGGTCGATTTTTTCACCTGCGAGCACAGGGAGTCCGCCCTCAGAAACACCTGTGAGGTCAGTAATCTCATTCTTATTATATGTGAAGTTATAGTCGATAGACCAGAACCAATCCTTAGTCTGGATAGGCTTGAAACCGAGAGTTACTTCAACACCAGTATTCTTCAAAGAGCCGATGTTCTGCTTGCCCATATCAGCAAAACCAGAAAGACCTGCTACAGGAGCACTGTTGATAAGGTCTTTAGTCTTACGATAATACCAATCTACGCTTGCTGTGATACGCTGATCAAGAGCACCGAAATCCAAACCTACGTTGTAAGTAGTTGTAGTTTCCCACTTAAGGTCTTTGTTGAAGTAGTTAGGAGTATAAAGCTTACCATCACCAGCCATAGGATAGTAACCATAAGGGCCACCTACCATATACTGAGGAATCCAAAGGTAGTTATCTACACCTTCCTGCTGACCAGTTATACCATAGCCAAGACGGAGCTTAAGGTCTGAGAGCCAATTCATGTTGCGGAACAACTTTTCTTCCTTCATCTTATAAGCAAATGCGAATGAAGGGAATGTTCCCCAATGCTCCTTGAAACGCTGCGAACCATCACGACGTACTGTTGCGGTGAGATAATAGCGGTTCATGAACGAATAGTTGGCACGACCGAAGAATGATACGAGGTGATTCTCAAACTTATCAACCTCAGGCTGGTTGTTAAACTCTTTACCTGCGTTGTCGCCAGCTGTCTGTGGATAATACTGCTTCCAGCTATTGTTGTAGCGGAAGAAGAAACGCTGCCACTCGTAACCACCCATTACATCAACATGATGATTCTTGTTGATATCCTTATAATACTGTGCGTAGAGAGAGAGAAGCTGATTTCTCTTGAAGTTCTTATTGTTTGTATTACCACCATAATACATATTAGCAGGATCGAACTGGTAAACATTGTTTTTCTCCTTACCCTCTGCTATCTCAAGACCGAGAGTTGCATGGAGGCGCAAGTCTTCGAAACCATGTACCTTATAATCGATATCAGCACTACCGATGAATGAATTTGTAGTCTGCTCATCGTCGCTACCATAGAGGCAAGCCAATGGGTTCTTAGTAGAATCCTTGTGCTTTGTCCATCCCCAAGCAGCATCACCAAGAGCAGAAGCTGAAGTAGGCCACTCGAAGAAACCACCGAAGTTCTTCAATGTCTGCTCCATCTGATCACCAATCATTGCGATATGGTAAGGAGATGTAAACTTGTAAGGATCCTGTGTAGGGTCCATGCTTACAGCAGCACCAATAGCATCGCCATTAGCCTTGTGGTTCTTTGAATACATACCCTTAGCATTGAGGTTCATGGTAAGGTGATCGTTGAGCAACGAAGGATTAAGATTCAAAGAAGCTGTATAACGGTCGTACTTAGAAGTCTTCAAAATACCCTGCTGACCTGTGTAGCCTACAGAAACACGATAAGGAAGCGCATCCTTTACAGAACCTGCTACAGTAAGATTATGATCGTGGCTAACAGCTGTTTGGTAGATAAGATCCTGCCAATCAGTATTAGCTGTACCAAGAGCACGATAAGGATCTGAATCCTCGCCGAAGATACTCTTTACAAATGCACGGTATTCGTTGCCGTCCATCATATCATGAGTTTTCTTCTTTTTACTTACAGTAAGGCTACCTGCATAAGAGATAGTAGGTTTCTGTCCCTTGCGTCCTTTCTTAGTAGTGATAATGATAACACCATTAGAACCACGGCTACCATAAATAGCGGTAGCAGAAGCGTCCTTCAAAATGTTGAACGACTCAATATCCTGTGGGTTAATAGTTGAAAGGAGGTTTGCACTTCCGTTTACCTTATTATTATCCATAGGCACGCCATCGATAACAATTAACGGGTCGTTAGAAGCTGAAAGAGAAGATCCACCACGAATACGAATTTGTGTACTTGCTCCAGGTTCACCGCTATCGCCAGTTACGTTTACACCAGCCATCTTACCTTGCATAAGGTCTTGGGCATTTACTACCACACCCTTGTTCTTAGAGTCTGGTTTCATTGCTGTAACAGAACCTGTCAAGTCTGACTTCTTAGCCACACCATAACCGATTACCACAACTTCCTTCAGCGACTGGTTGTCTTCCTGAAGAGTGATAACCATGTTGTTGGCAGCAGCAGCCTGTGCTTGTTCGTAGCCTACATAGGTTACAGTAATTGTTGCGCCCTTGTCGGCTTTAATTGAGAAGTTACCATCAAGATCGGTAACAGCGCCACCACTCTGTCCATTTACACGAACAGCAGCACCGATAATCGGTTCACCGGTAGCATCTTTCACATGTCCTTTGACAACCACTTGCTGAGCAAATGCTGTCGCAGAAAGGGCGAGACCACACGCAAGTGTGAGAGCCCTTCGAGGCATTGTAATCTTTACCTGCTTCATTTTCTTAAGTTTTTAGTTATAACGATTGATGTTGTTTGATTATATCGCGGTTAGGTTTAAGAGAGTGCGCATAGTTTTACAAGCATTTTGCGCAAAATCACATTGATAAAAAGCAATATTACACGGCTTAATCAATATTTCATGCTGCAAAATTAAGTTTAATTACGATACGATGCACTTTTTTACAAACATTTTCGTTATTTATAATGTGCAATCGTTTGCGCATTATTTCATTCAAATAATTTTAACAGCGGCAACAAGGTATATTTGTTTTGCGTAATTTTGCAGTCAAGGACTTACTAACGATGAAAGAACTGACTCCCATAACAATGAAGGACATTGCCAAGGCGCTCAATGTGTCGGTGGCAACGGTGTCGCGTGCGCTGAAAGATAGTCCAAGGATTAGCATGGCGCAAAGAGACAAAATAAAGGAATACGCGCGTGAACATAATTATTCGCCAAACTTCATTGCCGAGAGTTTGCGAAACAGCAAACGAAAACCGTTGAAGACTATCGGCGTGATTATTCCAAACCTGCCCCACTATTATTTCTCCACGGTGCTTAGCGGCATTGAGGAGGAGGCTTCTGCATGCGGGTATACGGTGATGATGGCGCAAAGTAATGAGATGTATGCGCAAGAGGTTAAGATTTGCGAATCGTTCTACGACCACAAGGTGAGTGGCGTTATCGTGTCGCAAGCCAAGGACACTCTGCGTTTCGACCATTTCCAAAAGCTCTTAGACCACGGCATACCATTGGTGTTCTACGACCGTATTTCTACTGGCGTTAATGCAAGTCGTGTGGTGGTAGACGACTACATGGGTGCTCTCACGGCAGTAAACCATCTCATAGATACAGGATGCAGAAAGATTGCGTTCTATGGTTCGCCTATGAGCATGGAGATATCTAAGAATAGATATAATGGCTACAAGGATGCTTTGCTGAAACGAGGACTAAAACCTGACGATCGCTTTTTCCGCATCTGCGACAACAGGGCTGATGCCGAAGTGATAACGCCAGAGTTGATGGAGCAAGATGAGGTGCCAGATGCTTTCTTTGCCGTGAACGATGATACTGCCATCGGCATTTTGTATTCTGTAAAGCGCATGGGCTATCGTGTGCCTGAGGATATTTCCATCTGCGGTTTCACCAATGGCGAACGTGCCATAGCTTGCGAACCTATGCTCACTACCGTGGAGCAACGAGGAAAGCGAGTTGGCGAAGAGGCTGCTAACATCATCATCGGACATATCGAGGGTACTATTCCTCGTGAGCAAATAGAAAAGAGGATTGTTAGAACAAAACTTATCATAAGGGGGACAACGAGATAAGTTCTGAGGTCTATACCTTAATTATATATTACATATATCTACCACGTAAAATAACAAAAAATCAATATCTATTATGAAACAAAAACCAGACATGAACTTTTGGGGCTTATGGAACCTGAGCTTCGGTTTCTTCGGAGTGCAGATAGCCTATGCCCTACAAAGCGCGAACATCTCGCGTATTTTCGCCACCTTGGGTGCCGACCCTCACAACTTGAGTTATTTTTGGATTCTCCCACCTTTGATGGGTATCCTCGTGCAGCCTATCGTAGGTACATTTAGTGATAAGACATGGTGTCGTTGGGGGCGTCGCATTCCTTACCTTTTTATTGGAGCTGCCGTGGCAGTACTCGTGATGTGCTTGTTGCCTAATGCAGGCTCCCTTGGTTTGGCTGTAAGCGGAGCTATGCTCTTCGGCTTGATAGCCTTGATGTTCCTCGACACCAGTATCAATATGGCGATGCAGCCTTTCAAGATGCTTGTGGGCGACATGGTAAACGAAAAGCAGAAGGCTAAGGCCTACTCTATACAGAGTTTCCTTTGCAATGCTGGTTCTATAGCAGGCTACGTATTCCCATTCCTCTTTACTTTCCTGGGTATCAAGAATGTAGCCGAAGAGGGCGTGGTGCCAGACTCCGTTATCTGGTCGTTCTATGTAGGTGCAGCAATCCTCATACTTTGTGTTATCTATACCTCCGTGAAGGTGAAGGAGTGGAATCCTCAGCAGTATGCGGAATATAACGGCGTAGCTGGCGATGTGGAAAAGGAAGAAGAAGGTAAGGCCGATTGGATTACACTCTTGAAGAATGCACCATCTACCTTCTGGAAGGTGGGATTGGTACAGTTCTTCTGCTGGGCTGGCTTCCTCTATCTCTGGAACTATTCTACAGGCGCCATCGCCGAGACCGTATGG
>ERZ870052.897-NODE-897-length-11015-cov-3.877674_pt1 | contig 11015 bp, 7 predicted proteins | sample MGYA00520889_ERZ870052 | MGnify/ENA primary metagenome ERZ870052 (study PRJEB32232, sample SAMN07284988) | human gut metagenome | biome: human-associated habitat; material: feces | host: Homo sapiens | place: Tanzania | collected 2014-08-14 ...
TTTCTTGAAGTATAGGTTTCAAATCGGGATGTTTATAAACTATATTTTTTCTTTTATTTTGTATATGCTGATGTCAGAAGATGAAGTTAAGCAATTCGAAGCTGGTACAGCAAAAATCAATGTATCGGCGCACAATGAAAGTGAGGAAAACTATGTTAGTCAACTTGAAAGAAATCTTACAGATAGCAGAAGAGAAAAATATTGCAGTCGGATCATTTAATACCCCAAATCTGGAGAGCCTGATTGCGATTATCAGTGCGGCAGAAGAGTTGGATGTGCCAGTAATCATCCAGTTTGCACAGTGCCATGAGCCATGGATTCCGGTATCTGTGATCGGACCGATTATGATTGAACATGCGAAGAAGGCAAGTGTTCCGGTATGTGTACATCTGGATCACGGTGAGACTTTAGAATACCTGCAGCAGGCACTGGAAATCGGATTTACAGGAATCATGTATGATGGTTCAGTATTGAGTTATGAAGAAAATCTTGCGAATACAAAAAAAGCAGTGGAAATGGCTGCAAAATATAACTGTAGCGTAGAGGCAGAGTTAGGTTCTATGGGAAAACGCGAGTCAGGAGCCGGTGATGGAAGCGGGGAAGAAGATGATACCAAGATTTACACAGATCCTGTTCAGGCAAAACAGTTTGTAGAAGAGACAAAGATCGACGCTCTCGCATGTTCGTTCGGAACAACACACGGTATCTATCTTGCAAAACCACAGTTAGATTTCGATGTTGTAAAAAATGTAAGAGCGCAGACAGGAAACATTCCGGTTGTTATGCATGGGGGTTCCGGTGTGAGTAAAGAAGATTTCCATACAGGAATCAAAGCCGGAGTTCGCAAAGTAAACTACTTTACATATATGGATAAATCAGGTGGAAATGCTGCGGCAGAGTATGTGAATAGCTTAAAGGAAAATGAACCGAAATTTTACTCATCAGTTGTACTGGCAGCAACAGAAGCAATGAAAGAAAATGTAAAAGAAGCAATGAGAACATTTGCTTTGTTAGATGAATAGAAACATCTGGAAAAATAAGAAGGAGATTAAAAACATGATAAAGAAAAAGATGACATTTGCATTAGCATTTTGTAACAGAGGATTCATGCCGGGAGAACTGATCTACGGTGCAAGAGAAGATATGATCAAAGCAGTCACAGATGCAGGATATGATTATATTGCAATGGATGCAGATCTGACACGTTACGGCGGAATCGAGACAAGAGATGAAGGTATGCTGTATGCGAAATGGCTCAAAGAACATGATGGAGAATACGATGGAGTCATTTTCTCTATGCCGATTTTCGCTGATGAGAACGGTGCAATTACGGCCCTTCAGGATGCAGGAGTTCCAATTTTGATGCAGGCATATCCGGATGAGATTGGCAAGATGGACTTCGCGCACAGAAGAGATGCATTCTGCGGTAAATTCTCAGTTACAGATGTATTTACACAGTATCAGGTACCATTTACGGTTTTAAAACCACATGTTGTTCATCCATTGTCAGAGAAATTTGCTGAAAACTTGAGAGACTTTGCGGCAATCTGCCGTGTCGTAAATGGTATGAAGAGATTCACAATCGGATGTATCGGTGCAAGAACAACTGCGTTCAAGACAACTAGATTTGATGAAGTTGGATTACAGAAAAATGGTATTACAGTAGAGACTTTTGATTTATCTGAATTAATCTTTAAAGTCAATGCGAAGGAAGACGATGATGCAGCTGTGCTTGCAAAGATGGAAACTTTGATGAACTATTCTGATTTTACAAAGGTTCCACAGGAAAAGAAAGTGATGCTTGCAAAAGTGTCGGTAGTCATTGATGAGTATGTAGAAGAGTACCACTTGGATTCACTCGCAATCCGTTGCTGGAATGAGATGGAACAGATTCTAAGAATTTGCCCATGTGTACTCTTGTCTGAGTTAAATGACAGAGGTATCGTGACAAGCTGCGAAATCGATTTGACATCTGCTGTATCAATGCGTGCAATGGCACTTGCAAGTGAAGAGCCTACAGCAGTTCTTGACTGGAACAACAACTATGGTGATGAGGAAAACAAAGTAATCCTGTTCCACTGCGGTTCTACAGCACAGAGCCTGATGACACAGAAAGGAACAGTTACATCTCATAAGATGTTCGACAAAGGTGATCCGGGAAGTGGATGGGGAACAAATGAAGGTAGAATCCGTCCAATGAAAACAACAATTTCGAACTGTCTGACAGTGGATGGCAAAATCAAAATCTACGCAAGTGAAGCAGAGTTTACGAATGATCCGATCGAAGAAGCATACTTCGGATGTGCAGGTGTATGCGAGATGCCGAATATGGAAGATAAAATGATTCGCCTGGCAAGAGGCGGTTTCAAACATCACACATGCATCGGTGTTGGTCACATGAAAGATGTATTAAAAGAGGCATTCACTACATATCTTGGATATGACTGGGTGGATATTGACAAAGAATAAAAAGTGTTGTAAACACCTTACTTCAAAAATAATGTGTAAGGAAGTGAAATGATATGTATATCGGAGGACTTGACATCGGAACAACAGGCTGTAAACTGACAGTTTTTGATGAAAACGGAAAACAAGTGCATAAGTCCTACAGTGATTATCCAGTAAAACGCATGGCGAGTGCTCACGAAGTAGATGCCAATGCGATTCTTGCAGGAGTATGGAAGGTAATCACGGATACGACAAAGCAGTACAAAGATATCGCAGGAATCGGGATTACAAGCTTCGGAGAAACATGCGTGATGACAGACGCAGACGGAATGCCATTGCATGCAGCAATGCTCTACACAGATCCGAGAGGAAAAGAGCAATGCATGCAGCTCTGCAATAAAATGAGTGAGGACAGAATCGCTGAGATATCTGGCATGAAACCTCATGAAATGTATAGCCTGCCAAAGCTGATGTGGCTGAAGGAAAATGAGCCGGAATTATATGTTAAAGCTGAGCATGTGTTCCTCATGGAAGATTTCGTTGTTTATCATCTGACCGGACAGACGAAGATCGATTATTCCCTCGCGACAAGAACGATGGGATTTGATATCCGGAAGATGGAGTGGAGCAAAGAAATCTTTGAAACAGCGGGGATTGATGTGAATCTGATGTCAGAGACTGTTCCGACAGGAACCGTTGCAGGAACGGTGACAAAAGAGATCGCAGAAAAGACAGGACTTACCACAGAGACCAAGATTGTGTGTATCAGTCATGACCAGATTGCGGCGGCAGTCGGAGCAGGCGTATTTGACTCTGACACAGCTGTTGACGGAGCCGGAACGGTCGAATGTATCACCCCAATCTATGATGAGATACCGGACATGCAGGTTATGACAAAGGGAAATTATGCGGTTGTACCATATGTTATACCCGGGAAATATGTATGCTATGCATTTTCCTACACCGGAGGTGCTTTGATGCAGTGGTGTACGGAAACGATTGCAAAGAAGGAAAAGGAAGAGGCAAAAGCAGAAGGAATCTCTGTCAATGAATTGCTGGAGAGACAGTCTGTGAGTCCAACAGGACTGCTGGTGCTTCCACATTTCGCAGGAGCGGCAACTCCATACATGGATACCGGTTCGAAAGGGGCAGTCTTAGGACTGACGACTGCCACAACTGCGGCAGATATTTACCGGGGCTGCATGGAAGGGGTTGTCTATGAGATGGTGCTGAATCTACAGTGGCTGAAAGAGTCAGGAATACATTTCCATAGACTCAATGCGACTGGAGGTGGAGCTCATTCCAAAGAGTGGATGCAAATGAAGGCGGATATGCTGGATATGGAAATCACATCGCTTGAGACTGTTGATGCAGGAACTGTGGGAAGTGCAATGCTGACAGGAATTGCCGTAGGAATCTTTGATGATTTAAAGCAGGCGGCACAGGTAATGGTGCATGAAGTATCCACTTATAAACCAAGAAAAGAAATGCACGAAAAGTATATGGAAATCTATGAGCGGTACGAACAGGTTTATCGTGCAGTTCGAGGGTTAATGTAAATGTGATGATAACAGTTCAGGCAGAGAAGATGCAATGCTGCAGTGAACAGTCATAATAAAAGAAAGAGAGGACATGAACATGAGTAACATTCCAGAAAAAGCAAAAGTAGCAGTATTAACAGGGGAGAAAAAGATTGACATCTATGAACTTCCAGTACCGGAGATTGGCGATGATGAAGTGCTTGTTAAAGTTGAGCAGGTTGGAATTTGCGGTACAGATGTACACGAGTACAAAGGTGATCCATTTGGCTACATTCCAGTAGAACTTGGACATGAAGGAACAGGAACAATCGTAAAGATGGGTAAGAATATTACAAAAGACTACTATGGAAAACCGTTAGCAGTTGGTGACAAGATTGTAACAGGTTTAAAACCATGCGGTACATGTGATACATGTAAATTCGATCCGGAACACATTCATCTGTGTGATAACGGAGAAATCTTCGGTCTGATTCCAGGTGAAGCAGCATACAAAAACTTCAACGGATGGTTTGGAGAATATATGAAAGTGAATGCCGGCGGCGTTATGTTCAATGTAAGTGATATGGATGTAGATCTTAGAACATTAATTGAGCCCGCTGCAGTTGTAATCCATGCAGTAGAAAAAGCAAAAGAAATCTTTAACTTTGAGCATGGCTCTTATGTTCTTGTACAGGGCTGTGGACCAATCGGTCTGTTATTATTAGCAGTGGTTCGTACAATGGGAGTTCGCAATATCATTGCTGTAGATGGAGATGAGAACCGTTTGAATATGGCAAAAGAACTCGGTGCTGCTTACACAGTAAACTTTATGACAGAAGACGCTCAGGCTAAAGTAATGGAAATTACGGGAAAAGGTGCTGACATGGCATTCCAGTGTACAGGTTCTCCAAAAGCTGCCTCAACAATCTGGCACTATGTAAAACGTGGTGGATCTATGTGTGAACTTGGCTTCTTTGTAAACAACGGTGACACAACATACAATCCACACCTTGACATCTGTAACAAAGAAATCAAGGTAACAGGTTCATGGACATACCAGGCAAAAGACTGGATTCATGCAACAGAATTCTTAAAAGAAGCAAAAGAGCGTAATATTCCAGTTGAAAAACTGCTCACACACAAATACCCATTAGAGGAGATCAACGAAGCGATGGAAATGAACATCAGCATGCAGGGATTAAAGATTGTTGTAAAATGTGATTAACTTGAATCACAAATCTGAATATATCATACGCCGTGTGAATGGAGCATAGTCCGCACGGCGTATTTCACATTAATTCAAAAGGAGAATTGAGATATGAATCCATATATTGGACATGAATCACAACTGTATGGCATTGAAGAACACCGTCTGAGCGGAGGTAAAGGGGACGGAATGCGCCTGCTGGTTATTAATAACGGAAGCGGACTGGAAGCAACCATTTCTTTGGATAGAAATGCTGATATTTCCAGGCTTCGTTATAAAGGAATGAATATGAGTTATTTCTCGCCATGTGGATATGTGGCTCCGGCTTATTATGAATCAAAGGGAGCAGACTGGTTAAAATCTTTTACAGCCGGTTTTCTTACCACATGTGGATTACAGGCAGTGGGAAGTCCGTGTACAGATGAAGGGGAAGAGCTTCCGTTGCATGGTTCCATTGCAAACACACCGACAGAGTATAGCTTTTGGTATGAAGAGGATGGATGCCTGATCGTGAAGGCAAGAACATCTGATGAAACGATCTTTGGAAGAAAATTGCGCCTTTGCAGAACGTATACATTCCCAATCGGAAAGAATGAGTTTACATTTTCGGATACGATTAAGAATACAGGAGACAAAAAAGAACCGTTTGAAATTCTGTATCATATGAACATGGGCTATCCGCTTTTGGATGAGGATAGTGTAGTGAAAATTGAGTCGGAAGAAGTGACACCAAGAAACAAGCATGCGGCAGAAGATATCAAGAATTGGATGAATATGGAAAAACCGACACCAGGGTATGAGGAGCGCTGCTATTATCACAAAATGCAGGAAAGAGGATATGCATCCATTTATCAGCCGAAGAAAAACATTGGACTTGCTATGGAATATGATGCGAAAGAATTAGACGGCTTCGTGGAGTGGAAGATGATGGGAGTTCGTGATTATGTATTAGGTCTAGAATGTGGCAATTGTTATCCAGACGGACGCGATGTCATGCGTAAGACCGGGATGTTAAAGTTCTTGAAATCAGGTGAAACGAAGCAATATCAGGTAAAGATAAAATGCTTTGGGAAATAGAAGAAAGAAAAGTGAAACTATCATTATATGGTTTCACTTTTCTTATGTAATGACAATATTATATGATTGAAAAGCAAGATACAATGTTCATTCACATACAAAAATTATTATAATAGAATACATAAACGTTATAGAATAGGTAGCAAAACAGAAATGAGGAATAGAGTTATGAAATTTTTGATTGTAATAGTTGTAGCAGCTATATCTGGTGCGATTTGTGGTAAGATTTTTTTGGACAATATCATATGATAAAAAGGAAGTGGGAAATAGTGATGTATATTATCGTATTTATCGTAACATTTTTAGTGAGTGCATTTATCAGAATTCAATTTTTAGGTGGTGCACCTGCAAAACTGCTTGCTGTAGATTGGGATGAATCTATGGGAACCATTTATTCGGATTTAAATTATGAGAATGAGCATAATCACAAGTATGATTTGTACATTCCTTCGGGATTGAATAAAAGTGAAGAACAGTTTCTGATTGTCTACATTCATGGTGGTAGCTTTAATTCAGGTAAAAAAGAAGATGGTGATGGTTGGTGTAAGTACTTTGCAACGAAAGGTTATATTACCGCAACGATTGATTATACACTGCAAACTCACGGTGAAGAGGCAACAATTCAATTGATTAATTGTGAAATTGAACAAGCGACAGCAGCCATGAAAGACAAGCTAAAAGAACTAGGATATCAGGTGAATGCAATGGCAACAAGTGGTGTGTCAGCCGGTGGAACATTAGCAATGAATCTGGCGTATAATGGTCGTTCTGCTATTCCTGTAAAATTTGTATTCCAAATGTCGGGACCGACGTATTTTGATCCAAAAGATTGGGGATTACTTATGAAGGTGGATCATCTGAAAACAAAAGAAGAATTTGTTGAAATGATGACAGGTTACAAGGGGGACATTACGACAGAAGAGTGTAAAGATGCAATTAATCAAATTTCACCAGCATCACTCGAAGGAAAGAATCCGGTGCCAACATTGATTGGTTATGGTTTGATTGATCACTGTGTGCCTCAAAATCAGAAACAGCTGCTTATGGATGAATTTGAAAAATATGATGTGCCATATGAATACATAGCGTTTCCAAAATCAAATCATGGCATGTATAACGATTTAGATAAAACACAAGAATTTATGGATAAGACTTTAAAATATTGCGAATATTATTTAAAAAAATAGGTGCGGAAAAAAGAGGAAAGAGAGCGATTGTTTCTCTTTTTTATGTAAAAAGAAAATAGATATGGAACTGAAATAATTAAAATGTAAATGACGAAATATGATACACGCGAAAAGAAGTATGACGAACGATGATATTGTTCGGTGCACAGTTTGGTGTATCTATTACAATGATTCTTGCTAAACTTGAATTATCATAATTGTTCCCGATATTCCCGTGGTGTCACTCCAAAATGATTTTTAAATAGTTTATAGAAGTGTGTTCGATTATTGAACTGAAGTTCAGAGGCTATATCGGACACACTTTTTTTCGTGTTTTTTAACATGTCTGCTGCTGTCTTCATTGTGAAATTCATGCTGTAATCAAACAGACTCTGACCGGTCTGTTTTTTTACAATTTTACCCAGATAAGTGCCATCATAATTCAGAAGATGAGCAAGTTCACTGTTGCTAATGCGACCGTGGTATTCATCCAGAAGTAGTTCAATACGTGCAAAGAGCAATGATTCCATATTCTTCTTTGCAGTTACATGGATTGCCTGATAGTACTGCTCGTCACATAGAATATCAATCAACTGAAAAAATAAATCCTGCAGATGATACGTTGCTCCATAATAAGGATAAAGTAGTGTGAAAATCATCTGCTCAAAAATATCGTGGACAAGGATTTTCTGTTCTTTTGCAGAAATGCGTGGAACAAAATCAATAAAATCTTTTGTGTTGCGATGTTGCTCCTGCGTATTCTGTTCTAAAAAATGAAAAATCAAGTTATCGAAACGTTGTTGTTCCTGTGGAAATAGCATTGGATTCCCATAATTTGTTAGCATCTTAATAAAATTGGAGGATACAGAGAAGAAAATACATATAAAATCAGTGGACGTCTCCTCTGTATGTAATGTGTCACGGTTCAACAGACAACAGCTGCCGGGTGTGTAGAGGTATCGTCTACCTTCTACAATCTGATACATATTGCCTCTAAGGACGTAAGTGAATTCAAAAGAGTTGTGTTGATGCATGCTGTTTTTGCTGCGTCCCTTGATTCCGTGAAGCGGTATGTTGAACTGAGATTCCGGTGTAAATACAGATAGTGCACTTGTATCTAAAGCATCTGGATGAATTGACATCAGTGTAATCATAAATGGTACATTCACCTCCTGATGAAATGAGAACGAGTCCTTGTTTTCACGAAAAGAGACAAGATTTTCGAGCGTTTGATTTCCTTTTTTGACAGTGGAATCGATGAATATAGACATCATGAACCTCCTTGGTTTCTTTTGCTGATATTATAACATATTTCGTCTGAACAAGAAATATGAAATCACGAAATATGATACAAAAAAATATTTCAAAGACGAACAGAGATATTGTTCCCAAGGATACAAAAAAAGTAAAATAAAGGAAAGATGTAAATGCAACGTGAAGGAGGATGTAGAACGATGTTGAAGCAAAGAATCAATCGAGACTGGATGTTTCAAAAAGAAGGTGCAGATGCGTGGGAGAAGATTACATTGCCGCATGACGCGATGATTATGGAAAAGAGAGATGCTGCATCTCCAAATGGGAATGCAGGAGGATTTTTCCCTGGTGGAACTTATCTCTATCAGAAAAATATCATGGGTGCGGAATGTTATCGTGACAAATGTGTGATGATTGAATTTGAAGGCATATATATGAATTCAAAAGTATATCTGAATGATACAGAGGTAGGTGGTCGTGTATACGGGTACTCAAATTTCTATGTAGACATCACAGAACAGTTGAAAATTGGAGAAAAAAACACATTGAAAGTTGTGGTTGACAATTCAAAAGCACCGAACTCGCGCTGGTATTCAGGAAGTGGAATCTACCGCAGTGTCAATCTCTGGAGTGGAGAAAAAAGCCATATTCTTCCAGAAGGTGTGCAAGTGACAACAGTCAGCACTGCACCAGCTTTGATTGACGTAAAGACAAATACAGTGAATGCCGAAAATATGTGCATCAGATATGAAATTTTAGAGAATGACAAGGTGGTCGCAACCGGAGAAGGTGATACAGTTAGAATCGAAATCCCGAATGGAAAACTGTGGACGGCAGAAGAGCCTAATCTCTATACAATCCGTACAATCTTAGAGAAAGATGGAAAAATGATAGACTGTTCGACAGAACGATTCGGAATCCGAAATCTTGCATGGAGTGCAGAGGATGGATTGCAGGTCAACGGTAAAACAATAAAACTGCGTGGCGGTTGTGTTCATCATGATCACGGTATTCTTGGTGCATGTGCATATGATGAAGCGGAATATCGCAGAGTGAAAAAGTTAAAAGAATTAGGTTACAACGCAATCCGCTATTCGCACAATCCTGCAGGCAAAAACTTTCTGGATGCATGTGATGAACTTGGAATGTATGTTCTGGATGAAAGCTTTGACCAGTGGAAAATCCCACAGTCTACCTACGATTATGCATGCTATTTTGATAGCGAGTGGCAGCAAGATGTGAAGGCACTGGTATCCAAAGATTACAACCATCCATGTGTCATTATGTACTGTATCGGTAATGAAATCACAGATACCGGATTACCATTTGGAGCAACCATTTCAAAGATGTTAAGTGATGCATTTCATTCGATGGATCAGACACGTCCGGCCACTATTGCAATCAATAGCATGCTGTCAGTTCTCGCGGCAAAGCAGGCGGAGAAGAAAGCTGCTGAAGAAAAAGCTGCAAAAGAACGAGCAGCCAAAGGAGAAACAGAAGTAAAAAAAGAGAAAATGGCAGGAAGTGCAGAAGTCAATGACATTATTACATTACTTCCTAAAATTATGGCATCCATTACACCGGAAAGCTTAGAAGCATTGATTGGCGAGTGCATCAGTCATGTGGATATAGTCGGATATAATTACGGACAGAATCTGTACGAAGGAACCCATAAACTTGCACCTGAGAGAGTAATTCTCAGTTCTGAAACATTTCCGAGCAGAATGGACAGCAACTGGGATATGGTCATGGCGCATGATTATGTAATTGGTGATTTTATGTGGACTGCATGGGATTATCTGGGAGAAGCTGGCGTTGGAGTTCCTGTTTATGGAACAACACAGGCACCGTTTTCGAAAGAATATCCATGTCTGTCAGCAGGATGTGGATCGGTGGATTTGACAGGATTCCCGGAAAGTCAGGCATACTATTCAGCTGTGTTGTGGGGAGCATACCAGAAACCATATATCGGTGTTCGACCTGTTAATCATAGTGGTGAAGAGTATACACTGGGACGCTGGAGACTAACAGACAGCATTCATTGTTGGAGCTGGCCGGGACAGGAAGGAAAAGAAGCTGAGATTGAAATCTATAGTGTTGGTGAAGCAGTAGAATTATACAAAAATGGTGAACTGGTCGGTAAGGAGACATTAACATCATGTCGCTGCATGTTCAAGACAGCTTATGAGCCTGGAGTGCTCGAGGCGATTAGTTTTGACCGTGACGGAAACGAACTTGCAAGAGAAACCCTGGCAACTGCAGGCAATGACACAAAACTTCAGATTCTTCCGGAAAAGACGAAAATCAAAGCGGATGGAGAAGATATTGTCTATATTCCAATTC
>ERZ870052.898-NODE-898-length-10994-cov-6.760740_pt1 | contig 10994 bp, 9 predicted proteins | sample MGYA00520889_ERZ870052 | MGnify/ENA primary metagenome ERZ870052 (study PRJEB32232, sample SAMN07284988) | human gut metagenome | biome: human-associated habitat; material: feces | host: Homo sapiens | place: Tanzania | collected 2014-08-14 ...
CGGTTGGCCATATTCATCATAATATTTGTATTTTCTATTTTGACTCACAGATACTTCCTCCCAAACGGGGTTTTTTCTTATGAAAATATGATACACGCATCATGCGCCGGAATCAACCTTCCCGCCGCTATTTTAAGATAAATTTTAGAATTTATTCTCAATCTCCCGCTATTGTAAACACACAAAAAATAACGTATAATAGATACAGACTTCCTGCGCAAAGCAGGAATTGAAGGAGGAATTTTTATCATGGCAAATCCGGTTCTTGTCGTTATGGCTGCCGGCATGGGCTCCCGCTACGGCGGTCTGAAGCAGCTCGACGAGCTCGGTCCTCACGGTGAGACAATCATGGATTACAGTATCTACGACGCTATCAACGCTGGCTTCGGCAAGCTCGTGTTCGTTATCCGCAAGGATTTCGAAGAAGACTTCCGTCGCATCGTTCTCTCTAAATACGAAGGTCACATCCCGTGCGAGCTCGTTTTCCAGAGCCTCGACGCACTGCCTGAGGGCTTCACATGTCCGGAGGGTCGCACAAAGCCTTGGGGTACAAACCACGCGTTGATGATGGGCGCAAGCGTAATCAACGAGCCGTTCGCAGTGCTCAACTGCGACGACTTCTACGATCGCGACGCTTTCCGCGTAATGGGCAAGTGGCTCAGCGAACTGCCTGAGGGCTCTACCGGCAAGTATGCTATGGTTGGCTTCCGCGTAGGCAACACACTCTCTGAGAGCGGCACCGTTAGCCGTGGTGTATGCGAGAACGACGAGCACCATCACCTTACATCTGTCGTAGAGCGCACAAAGATTCAGCGCTTCGACGGCGTTGTGAAGTATCTCGACGACGACAACGAGACATGGGTAGAGATTCCTGATACAACTCCGGTTTCTATGAACTTCTGGGGCTTCACACCCGACTACTTCAAGCACAGCGAGGAGTACTTCAAGGCGTTCCTTTCTGACCCGAAGAACATGGAGAACCTCAAGAGCGAGTTCTTCATCCCATTGATGGTGGACAAACTCATCCACGACGGCACCGCTACATGCGAGGTGCTCGACACAACATCTAAGTGGTTCGGCGTAACTTATCCTGAGGATCGTCCGGACGTAGTGGCTAAGTTCCAGAAGCTTGCCGACGAGGGTGTTTATCCTGCAAAGATGTTCTAAAAGCGTCACATAATTTATTATCATTATAGCGGGGAACTGCGCCGTAACCATGGGTTTCGGTGCGGTTTCCCGCTCTTTGTTTCTGCTTGCTCAGCAGTTTGGCGGTAGTCAGTTTTTAGGTTTTGTTTTAACTTACTCGGCGGTTTTGTTGCATTTCCCGTGAAAATTTAGTAATTTTGCAGCCGAAAATAAATGTGGCAGTATCGTATACTTTATACATTATTATATAGAGTGCTTGGTAAACCTCTCAAAAAACAAGATTATGCAAAAAAACAAGAAAAACGTGAGTGTGCTGTTTTTGCTTTTCAGTACGCTTTTCTGCGTTTGTCTTATTACGGCAAACGTGCTTGAGACAAAGCAAATTGCGTTAGGTCCGATTAGTGTAACTGGCGGATTAATCGTATTTCCCGTTTCGTACATCATCAACGACTGCGTTTGTGAAGTATGGGGTTATGGAAAAACCCGATTGCTTATATGGCTGGGTTTCGCTATGAATTTCCTATTTGTCCTCTTCGGAGCATTGTGCGACATACTGCCCGCTGCGCCTTACTGGCATAACGAAGAAGGATTCCACGCTGTGTTCGGACTTGCGCCGCGTATCGCTTTCGCTTCGTTCCTCGCATTTATCGTGGGTTCGTTCGTCAATGCTTATGTGATGAGTCGCATGAAACTGTCGTCGGGCGGTAAGCACTTCTCGGCTCGCGCCATACTCAGTACGGTGTACGGCGAGGCTGCCGACTCGATTATCTTCTTCCCGCTGGCGCTCGGAGGAGTTATACCGATGAAGGAACTGCCCGTGCTTATGATTTCGCAGGTAGTGCTGAAGACACTCTACGAGATAATCGTTCTGCCTCTCACCATACGCGTGGTGCGCTGGACAAAGAAGTTCGAGGGCGAGGACAACTTCGATACCGGAATGAACTATAGTATCTGGCGAATATTCAATATCTAAAACAACGTTCAGAGGTTAATGTATTTTTTAAATAGTATATATATAATAAGTATATAAATGGCAGCAAATTCAGATAATCGACGTGATGAGGGCTTGCAGGCTCTCGGAGCAAAGACAAAATATCGTGACGACTATGCACCGGAAGTGCTCGAAACATTCGTCAACAAGCATCAGGGCAACGACTACTGGGTGCGTTTCAACTGCCCGGAGTTCACATCGCTGTGCCCGATTACCGGTCAGCCCGACTTCGCGGAGATACGCATCTCGTATGTGCCCGACGTGAAGATGGTGGAGAGCAAGAGCCTGAAGCTCTATCTGTTCAGCTTCCGCAATCATGGCGACTTCCATGAGGACTGTGTGAACATCATCATGAAAGACCTTGTGAAGCTTATGGATCCGAAGTATATCGAGGTGACAGGTATCTTCACTCCGCGTGGAGGCATCTCAATATGGCCTTACGCCAACTACGGCAAGCCCGGAACAAAGTTTGAAAAGCTCGCAGAACGTCGTTTTGAGGAGCACGATTTGCGTGGATAATATTATAATAGGTGCAGTTGTGAGCAGCTGCACCTATTCTTGTGTATAATAACTACCTAAAAATTAATGTAATAAGTATGAAGAAAATCTTTTGTACAGTGATGTTGGCACTCGCTATGTCTGCCGGTGTTTCTGCCGAAAACGCTGCAAATGGCGCCGTCGGAAACGCTAATGGCAAGACAGCTGAGAGCAAGTATGTGCCGACAGAGGGCAACCTCGCAGCACGCGCCCGCTTCCAGGACGCTAAGTTCGGCATCTTCTTGCATTGGGGACTTTACAGTATGCTCGCTACCGGCGAGTGGACAATGACAAACAAAGACCTTAACTACAAGGAGTACGCCAAGCTCGCTGGCGGTTTCTATCCTTCTAAGTTCAATGCACGCGAGTGGGTGTCGGCAATCAAAGCTTCCGGTGCGAAGTATATCTGCTTCACAACACGCCATCACGAGGGCTTCTCAATGTTCCATACAAAATACTCAGACTATAACATCGTTGACGCTTCGCCGTTCAAGCGCGATATCGTGAAGGAGCTGGCAGACGAGTGTCATCGTCAGGGCATCGGTCTGCATTTCTACTATTCGCATATTGACTGGGGACGCGAGGATGCTCCGCTCGGACGCACCGGTCTCGGCACCGGCAGACCGAAAGAGGCGCAGAACTGGGATAGCTACTATAAGTTCATGAACAACCAGCTCACAGAGTTGCTCACCAACTATGGCGAAGTGAACGCTATCTGGTTCGACGGTTGGTGGGATCAGGATATCAACCCGTCGTTCGACTGGCGTCTGCCTGAGCAGTATGCGCTTATCCACAAGTTGCAGCCCTCATGCCTTATCGGCAATAACCATCACTCTCAGCCGTTCGACGGCGAGGACTTCCAGATGTTCGAGCGCGACCTGCCTGGCGAGAACACCGCAGGCTTGTCGGGTCAGGCTATCAGCAAGCTGCCGCTTGAGACCTGCGAGACAATGAACGGTATGTGGGGCTACAAGATAACAGACCAAAACTACAAGTCGACCAAGACTCTCATTCATTATCTCGTGAACGCAGCCGGCCGCAACGCCAATCTGCTTATGAATATCGGCCCGCAGCCCGACGGCTGTCTGCCTGAGGTTGCGGTAGAGCGCCTTAAGGAGATTGGCGAGTGGATGAAGGTTTACGGCGAGACAATCTACGGCACACGCGGCGGACTCGTTGCTCCGCACGATTGGGGTGTGACAACACAGAAAGACAACCGTCTCTTTGTGCATATCCTCAACTTGCAGGATCGTTCGCTCTTCCTGCCTATCGGCTCGAAGAAGGTGCGCAAGGCTGTCGACTTCGTCTCACGCAAGGCTGTGAAGACACAGAAATGCGACGGCGGTGTGCTGATTTCTCTCGACGAAGTGCCTACAGATGTAGACAAGGTAATAGAAATTCAGCTCTAATATTTACTAAAAAAGCGTTGATATTACCAAGTAATTGAATTTTTTTCTCTAATTTTGCATATTTGAAGAGGTGTGCGGTGCTATAAAGTCACGCCATCTCTTCAAATTGCGTTATACGAACAGTAAAAAATCAACTAATAGAGATGAAAAAGAAAATCCAGTTCAGTCTCGTTTATCGAGATATGTGGCAGTCTTCCGGCAAGTTCCAGCCACGCAAAGACCAGTTGGAGCGCATTGCTCCCGTGATTATCGATATGGGTTGCTTTGCCCGTGTTGAGACAAACGGTGGCGCTTTCGAGCAGGTGAACCTTCTCGCAGGCGAGAATCCAAACGATGCGGTACGCGCTTTCTGTAAGCCTTTCAACGAGGCTGGCATTAAGACACACATGCTCGACCGTGGTCTTAACGCTCTGCGTATGTATCCTGTACCTGACGACGTTCGTGCCCTCATGTACAAGGTGAAGGCAAAGCAGGGTACAAACATCACACGTATCTTCGACGGTCTGAACGACGTTCGTAATATCATTCCGAGCATCAAGTGGGCTAAGGAAGGCGGCATGATTCCGCAGTGCGCACTTTGCATCACCAACTCTCCGGTTCACACACTGGAGTATTACATGAACATCGCCGACCAGCTCGTCGCTGCAGGTGCAGAGGAAATCTGCTTGAAGGATATGGCTGGTATCGGTCAGCCTGCATTCCTCGGCAAGCTCACAAAGATGATCAAGGACAAGTATCCGGAAATCATCATCCAGTATCACGGCCACTCAGGTCCTGGTCTGTCTATGGCTTCAATCCTTGAGGTTTGCCAGAACGGTGCCGACATCATCGATACAGCCATTGAGCCGTTGTCATGGGGTAAGGTGCATCCGGACGTTATCTCTGTTATCAGCATGTTGAAGAACGAGGGCTTCGAAGTTCCTGAAATCAACATGAGCGCATACATGAAGGCTCGCGCCATGACTCAGGAGTTCATCGACGAGTGGCTCGGCTACTTCATCAACCCGGGCAACAAAATCATGTCTTCGCTCCTTCTCGGCTGCGGTCTGCCTGGCGGTATGATGGGTTCAATGATGGCAGACCTTGGCGGTATGCGCACTACTATTAATAACGTACGCAAGAAGAACGGTCTTGAGGAGTTCTCTATGGACGACCTTCTCATCAAGCTCTTCGACGAGGTGGAGTATGTATGGCCGCGCGTAGGCTATCCTCCATTGGTTACTCCGTTCTCACAGTACGTGAAGAACATCGCCCTCATGAACCTTCTCACTCTCGAGCAGGGCAAGGGACGCTTCGTAATGATGGACGACTCTATGTGGGGTATGATTCTCGGCAAGTCGGGTAAGATTCCTGGAACTATCGATCCGGAGCTTGTTGAACTTGCAAAGAAGCAGGGCCGTGAGTTCACAGACGTTGACGCTCACACTCTTCTCACAGACGCTCTCGACGACTTCCGCAAGGAGATGGCAGAGAACGGATGGGAGTGCGGTCAGGACGACGAAGAACTCTTCGAGCTCGCTATGCACCCCGAGCAGTATCGCAACTACAAGAGCGGTCAGGCTAAGAAGAACTTCCTCGCCGACCTTCAGAAGCTCAAGGATGCCAAGCTCGGCGCAAACCTTTCTCCTGAGCAGCTCAGCGCTTACAAGCACGCTAAGGCTGACGCAGTTGTTGCTCCGGTTAAGGGCGACATCTATTGGGAGTTCTCTGGCGAGGGCGAGTGCGCTCCGACAGTTGAGCCGTTCATCGGTAAGGAATACAAGGAGGGTGATGTGCTCTGCTACATCCAGGCACCTTGGGGTGAGTTCGTTGAAGTGCCGGCAGCTCTTGGCGGCAAGCTCGTTGAAATCAATGCAAAGCGCGGCTCAAAGGTTCAGAAGGGCGACGTTATTGCATACATCGAGCGCGAGCACGAGTAAATATGTATAAGCAAATTATCGACAAATACTACGTAGGATGTGACGCATTGCGCCACATCCTACTAACACATAGCCAATCTGTAACGCAACGTGCGTTGCAGATTGCTTCGTTACATCCCGAACTTCACATCGACGTTGATTTCGTTGAGCAGGCAGCGATGCTTCACGACATCGGAATCATTCGTGTAGATGCTCCCGGCATTGAGTGTCATGGCACGGAACCATACATTCGTCATGGCGTCTGCGGCGCAGAAATGTTGCGCAGCGAGGGTTTGCCAGAGCGTTTTGCCCGTGTCTGCGAGCGTCATACCGGCGCCGGTCTGACCCTTGACGATATCGTTTCGCAAGATCTGCCATTGCCACATCACGACTTGCAGCCCGAAACGATAGAGGAGAAGCTTATCTGCTATGCTGATAAGTTCTACTCGAAAACACATCTCGACCGCGAGAAGACCATTGAGCAGGCAGAGCGTTCACTCGCCAAGTTCGGTGGCGACACATTGGCTCGGTTCCGCATGATGAAGGAACTGTTTGAGCCTGAGAAATAAAGTAAAGAACCAACATTATTCAAATTGAGAACAAAGACAGTTATAGCCCTATTGCTTTGCGCCATCATATTTGTGATGGCAAGTGCTGACGCACCCTTGAAGCAACGCAAGAAGAGTCTGAAAGTTCTTCGCGACTCAATGGAGATGAGCGACATTGCTGACTCCATTGCGCGCGATACTTTGTTGAAGAAGGTTGACTCAACGCAGGTTTTTGGCGTTGACACAACCAAGATGGACTCTCTGCAACTCGCTATCTACCATCACAATAAGGCTATCGACGACTCCATACGCCTCGATTCTATCAACCGCCAGCGTGCGGGAGGCATCAACTCTCCAGTAAACTATTCGGCAAACGACTCGCTCGTATATGATGCTACCACGAAGACCGCGCGTCTTTTTGGTAGTTCTACCGTGAAATACGAGAATATGGACCTTGCCGCCGAGCGCATACACATGAGTCTCGACTCGTCTGTAGTGCATGCTACGGGCGCCAAGGACGAGAAGGACACAACCGGCGTAACGCTTTTCGGTACGCCCGTGTTCTCGATGGGTTCCGACAAGTACGAGAGCGACACCATGGCGTTCAACTTCAAAACCAAAAAGGGACTTATCAGCAACGTATACACACAGCAGGAGGACGGATTCTTGCGCAGCGAGATTTCGAAGCGCAGTCCGAACGGCGAAATCTTCCTTCAGCACGGACGTTATACTACCTGCGACGCCAAAGATCCCGACTTCTATATAGCCCTTTCGCGTGCCAAGGTGCGTCCTGGTAAGGAGGTTGTGTTCGGTCCGGCTTATCTTGTAGTGGCTGACGTGCCTCTGCCGTTTGCCATCCCATACGGCTTCTTCCCGTTCACAAAGAGCTATTCGAGCGGCTTCATCATGCCTACATACGGCGACGAGAGCAACCGCGGCTTCTATTTGCGCGACGGCGGCTACTACTTCGCCATCAGCGACAAGATGGACCTGAAACTTCTCGGCGAGATATACACTAAAGGCTCGTGGGGACTCTCCGCAGCGATGAACTATACCAAGCGCTACCGATTCAGCGGCAGCTTCTATGCAAGTTTCCAGAACACGCAGACCGGTGACAAGGGAATGCCCGACTTCACGCGTTCGAAGAGTTTCAAGATTCAGTGGAGCCACCGTCAGGACCAGAAGGCGAATCCGTACAGTTCGCTCTCTGCCAGCGTCAACTTCGCTACGTCGAGCTACGAGCGCAACAACCTCAGCTCGCTGTACAATCCGCAGACCCTCACGCAGTCTACGCGTACATCGTCTGTGTCTTGGAGCACAACGTTCTCGAGCATCGGACTCTCGCTTAGTTCTACAGCCAACCTCTCGCAGAACATGCGCGACTCGTCGATAGCAATGACCTTGCCCGACCTCAATATCTCGCTCTCACGCTTCTATCCGTTCAAGCGCAAGCACGCCGTTGGCGACGAGCGTTGGTACGAGAAGATCTCGATGTCGTACACGGGTCACATCTCTAACAGCATCAACACGAAGGAGGACAAGCTGCTGCACTCGAATCTTATCAAGGACTGGAGCAACGGCTGGAACCACTCGATACCAATCAGCGGCAACTTCACGTTGTTCAACTATATCAACCTCTCTCCGTCGTTCAACTTCCAGGACCGCATGTATTCTCATAAGGTGATGCGCTCATGGGATGAGACGGCACAGCGTGAGGTGTGCGATACAATCTACGGTTTCAATAACGTCTACAACTATAGCTTCTCAATCGGAGCGTCGACAAAGCTCTACGGCTTCTACATCCCGAGCCGCAAGATATTCGGCGACAAGATTCAGGCTATACGCCATGTGGTTACTCCGAGCGTCAGCTTCAGCTACGCCCCCGACTTCAGTTCGTCGCGCTACGGCTACTATAAGACCTACCAGCGCACTAATGCCGACGGATCGGTCGACCTCGTAGAGTATTCGCCCTATAAAGATCAGCTCTTCGGCGTGCCGGGCAAGGGCAAGACGGGTAACATCGCGTTCGACCTCTCGAACAATATCGAGATGAAGGTGAAGAGCAGCAAGGACTCCACAGGCTTCAAGAAGCTCAGCATAATCGACGAACTCGGTCTGTCGATGAGTTACAATATGGCGGCTAAGGAGAAACCGCTTTCCGACCTCACCATGCGCATCCGCTTGAAGTGGTGGAAGAACTATACGTTCAACATGACCGCCGTTTTCGCCTCGTACGCTTACGAGCTCGACAAGAACGGAAGCCCGTTCGTGGGCAACCACACGCTTTGGGGCATGGGCAAGTTCGGACGTTTCCAGGGTACATCGCAGAACTTCTCGTTCACGCTGACGCCCGACAAGCTTAAGAAATGGTTCGGTGGCGGCGACGACAACGACCGTAAGAAGAAAAACGGAAAGGATGACGAGGAAGGCATCGATACCGACATCGAGTCGAACGTAGACGACACGATGGTGAACGCTCAGCGTGGCGCCCGCAAAAAGAGTGGGGGAGGCAAGGCAGAAACCGACGCCGACGGCTACATGCGTTTCAACATGCCTTGGTCGCTCACGTTCGGCTACGGTATCACGATGCGCGAGAACACCAGTGGCAAGTTCAACACCAAGTCGATGCGCTATCCGTACAAGTTCTCGCAGAACCTCAACGTGAGCGGCAACCTTCGCATCAGCGACGGATGGAACATCTCGTTCTCGAGCGGTTACGACTTCGACCAGAACAAGCTCTCAATGACCACAGCATCGCTTCAGCGCGACCTCCATTGCTTCAATATGTCGTGCTCAGTAGTGCTTGCGCCGTACACAAGCTACAACTTCTCGTTCCGTTGCAACGCTGCTACGCTCACCGACGCCCTCAAGTACGACAAGCGTTCGGGATACAGCAACGCCGTTCAGTGGTACTAAAAAAGAGTGGTGAGGATGTTCTTGCTCTGGCACGCGGCAGAGCCGAGCGGAGAGGGTGAATAAAGAATAGAAGCGTATGGATTCATTATTTCTACTTCAGTTTGCATGTTTCATATTCATGCTTATCAACGGGCTGTTTGTGGGGCTCTCTCATCTTCATGTAAGATGGGAGAACAAGCGGTATGAGCGTTCACGGTGGATGATCGTTGTCGCCATGATAGGACTGGCGATACAATATGCGGTGCAGATGGTTTTCGGATTCCGTGCTGCTGACGACAGTCTTGGGGCGGTCATCAACATTCTCGTCTATACGCCCTGCTTCTCGCTTATCTCTTTAGGTATCTACAATATAGAGACCACACGTTCCAACCTCAGAAAGATGATACTGATGTGTAGTGGCATTTATGCTGCCATCATTGTGGTCTTTTGTGTGGGTATCAGTTTCCATCATAGTCTGTATATCAGAGAGGGGCTTTATGTGATGCTTGCGTTGTTTTGCGTAAGTGTTTTCTATTGCATATACATGATTATTCAGGAGATGATCAGGCGTAAGAATATGTTGGAGACAATGGCTGCAACGGATATGTTGCCTTACGTGAGATATTCGCGTGCAAGTGTAATCATTCTCTGGCTCGCAGTTCTCGCTATGCCGGTTGCCATCTTTTCTACCACCTTATTATATATAGTAGGTCCTGCCGTATTGCTTGCCCTGCTGTTCTTCAATCTTACGTTTATCGCTCTCGGCAGCAGTTATATTCCAACAGAAGAACTCCTGTATAAGGAAGAGGAATCGATAAAGCCGAATGTGGAGTGTGGAGCATCGGGGGGGTGGATCCTTTTTCGGATGGGCAGAAAAGCCCGCAGGAGGCTACCACAAAGCGTATGAACCCGATTTCGGAGGAGCGTAGAGTATTCGTACAGCAAAAGCTTGATGAGTGGTGTGCGAATGGAGGATATAAGGACAGCAACGTAAATATGTTGACGCTTTCTCGTACACTTTGTATATCAAAGAACGAATTGAGCCTGTTTTTCGATCAATGCTTGCACTCTAACTTCCGAATATGGCTCAGCGAGATACGTCTCAACGCTGCAAAAAAGATGATGTTGGAATATCCAGATTATAGCAACGACATCATTTCAGCTGAGTGTGGATTCTCTTGTCGAACTCATCTTTACCGAATCTTCAAGACAAAAGAAGGCTGTTCTCCTACAGAATGGAGAGACTTCCAATCTACAGATGTAGCACAAAATGATACAAATTCAGCATAATCATTTTTCGTAAAATACCAAAGAAAAAGCAAAATTTTTATCGAAAAACAGCCAAAAAGGTGTCGCATTCCTACGAATGCGACACCTTTTTGGTATGAATGCGACACTTGTACAGTGAAAAACTGCACCTTCTTTCGTGGAAATTCACTATATTTGCAACATGAAGGAAATAATAGAAACTATGCCAAGGATAGAATTAGCCTTGATCATCATCGGGGTGTTTGTACTCATATTAGGTATTATCTTGGGATATGCCATGATACATGAGTACAGGATATAT
>ERZ870052.899-NODE-899-length-10985-cov-6.358728_pt1 | contig 10985 bp, 9 predicted proteins | sample MGYA00520889_ERZ870052 | MGnify/ENA primary metagenome ERZ870052 (study PRJEB32232, sample SAMN07284988) | human gut metagenome | biome: human-associated habitat; material: feces | host: Homo sapiens | place: Tanzania | collected 2014-08-14 ...
CGGGCGGGGTGATCCTTGGGCACGTTCAGGCGGGTGAAGTTGTGGTCGTCATCCTCGATCTCCGGGGCATCTGCCACAGCAAAGCCCATGCCGGAGAACACGTCGATGATCTGGTTGGTGACCAGCGTCAGCGGGTGCAGACCGCCCAGAGAGCGGGTCTTGGCGGGCAGCGTGATATCCACCGTCTCCGCAGCATTGCGGGCAGCAAGTTCTGCCTGCTTCACCTGTTCTGCAGCAGCGTCATAGTCTGCCTGCACCTTTGCCTTGAGTTCGTTGATGATCTTGCCCATGGCAGGACGCTCTTCCGGCGCAACGGTGCGCAGGTTCTTCATCAGGGCAGGAATCTTGCCGTTTTTGCTGAGGTACTCCTGCCAGAAGGAGGCCAGCGTTTCCTTGCCGGACACCTGACCAAGGCTTTCAGCGGCCTGTTTTGCCAGCTCGTCGATCATTGCTTGCATGGATGTTCTCTCCTTTATTCTTCGTGTTGATGAGCGGAGTGCAACAAAAAAGCTCCGTCCCCTGCCCGATTTCTCAGGCAAAAGGGACGAAGCTGTAATTCTTCTGCTCCGCGGTACCACCCGGTTTCCACCCGTGCACAGATGCCGGGCGGCTCTCAGAACGCCGTAACGGGGCGCAACCGTTCTGTGCTAGTGAGCTTTCGCCTTTCGCACAGACCGCTCAGGAGCGAACTTCAGCCAGCCCGCACACGGAAGCCCTTTCAGCCGGTGAAGCTTCTCTCTTTGCCGTGCGGTACAGACCTACTCTCTCCGTCGCTGCGTTTGGGAGTATTCAGGTTCATAACCGTATGTATACTACCACATTTCGCGGAAGTTTGCAAGGGGTATCAATCCTCAAAGACTTTATAATCTTCCGACACCTTGACGACCAGCACGCCGTCCACCTGCCGGATATACCCTTCCTGCGGATAGATTGGCATCTGCGCGACCGTCTCCTCTTCCAACAGCGCCATATACTGGTCGTCGTCACTAATCATTACAGGAGCTCTTGTAATGGTGCCGAACACACCATTCCACGACATTCTCGCACATTCCGCGCCGAGCCAGAAATCGCCCATCTGTGCATAGCGGTTAGCACTCTCGTACACTGCGCCCTGCACAAAGGCAGGGTTCGAGCTGGGCCGTCCCACAAACACCACCGACTGCTGCTCTGCCACGTCAAAATAGCCCAGATCTGTCAGGTCATCAACGATCCTGTCCGACATCACTCGCAGCGAGTCACGGCCCTGCTGCATGGCCCCCTGATCCATAACCATCCGGTAGACGTTGCCATACATCACAAGGAAGGCCAACACCAGAACTGCAATCCGTCCGGCCTTCACAAATCGTTCCATCCGGGCCGGGCACGTCCCATCCAGCAGCAACAGCAGCAGTGGGACAAACAGGTTCAGTCCGCTGGACATCTGCAGGCGCCAGACGGCTCCGCTGCTGATGAGCATCATCACATTGCAGGAAAGCGGCAGCACCAGCAGCGCTGCTGCACCCAAAAGAGCAAATTCTGCGTTTCTGTCCCGAATGAGCTTTCCAAACCGGCAGAGCAAGCCGATGCCTATCACCGCAAACACCACTGCAAAAAAGCCGTATTCCTGCAGCATATTGTGTTTGTAGACGTTCTGGAAGAAATACGTTCCGAATATCTGGTAAGCCTGTCCCAGTGCTGACGGCAGTTTTTTCAGGATATTGCCCGCCGAGATCTGATCTGCGCCGTTATAGTCGGCCATATGTACACCCGTGAGCAACAGAATCAGATGAAGCACAGCCCAGTACAGAAGCATTCCCGCCGCCGCACTGCCAAGGCTCTTGACAATGTGGGCATGAACCGTCTTTTGCTCCGCGTTCTGGAACAGAAGTTTCAGCAGGTATGCCAGCAAGATCATGCAGAAACATGCCAGATCAGCCTGATACAGGCCCAGACTCAGCGCCAGCAGGACCGCCCCGCACGCACAGCCCGCCGCATGCTCTGTCTTTGCCACACAACAAGCCGCCGCCACCGAAAGCAGCAGAGCGAGTCCAAAGATCGGAGACATATACTGATACGACAGCCGCACGCCCACGGCCGCCCCGGAGACGAAGGCCATTCCCGCAAGATAAGACAGTGCACCGTCATTTTTCACAAACAAGCCACGCAGCAGCGTCACGGACAATGCCGTCATGGAAAGCATCAGCAGCGCATTGATCGGGTTCATCTGGACCCCAAACCGAACGAAATCCACAACCGGCCAAAGCCACCGGCCGATGGAAAGCTCCCACGCCTGTGCTGCATAATAGGTGCCGTTCCAAAGGCCATCGTATGTGTTGACCAGATTTTGACTGATCATCGGGAAGTATACGATGGTTCCGAAGATCAACATCGTCAAAAAATAGATCTTATCTGCATTTTCGATCTGCAGGCATTTTCCTGCCGTCTTTTTCCTTGCAATCCGTTCTTCCATTTTGGTTCCTTTTCTGTTCTGGTATTTCCGCATTTCGTTCTTTTTCAAAGTATATCAAAATTTTTTATAAACGCAAGGATGCGGCATCAAAAACCCCTCACCAGACAGTTCCAGTGAGGGATCTCATTGCATTTCCGTGCGCAGTATTTACTTTGCCACGATCTCCGCAGCCAGAGCATCCATCTGGGCTTCTGCAGCGGCATTGGCGGCAGAACGGATGGTGACCACATTCTCACAGACCGTGATGTTCTTCATGCCTTCCAGCTCGGCGCGCATGAGCTTTGCGGCCATGGGTGCCCAGGTGCCATTCTCCATCAGGCCGACCGTGCGGTTCTGGAAGCTCTTGGTCTTGAGGTGGGTCAGCAGATTCTCCATCGGCGGGAAGAGGAAACCGTCGTAGGTGGCGCAGGCCAGCACGATCTTACCGCAGCGGAAAGCTTCGGTAACGGCATAGGAGACATCGGTGCGGGTCAGATCCATCTCCACCACCTTTGCGCCCTGTGCGCGCAGCTTTTCGGCCATGGTGTGGGCAGCGGCGCGGGTGTGGCCGTGGATGGAGGCGCTGGCTACCAGAATCTTTTCCGGCTCCTCGGCCTTGTAGCTGGACCAGAGATCGTAGTAGTTCAGGTACTTGCTCAGATCTCCGGTAAGCACCGGGCCATGCAGCGGGCAGATGGTCTTGATTTCCAGTGCCGCAGCCTTTTTGAGCAGTGCCTGCACCTGCGGGCCGTACTTGCCTACAATGTTCAGGTAGTAGCGGCGGGCTTCGCTGGCCCAGTCGGCGTTTTCGTCAAACTTTGCCACGGCACCAAAGCGGCCAAAGCCATCGGCGGAGAACAGCACCTTTTCGCTGCTCTCGTAGCTGACCATGACCTCCGGCCAGTGCACCATGGGGGCAAACACAAAGGTGAGGGTGTGAGCACCAAGGCTCAGGCTCTCGCCGTCCTTCACCACCACGCGGCGCTCCGGAGCAATGGCAGCTGCGCCAAAGAACTGCTCCATATACTGGAAGGTCTTAGCGTTGCCCACCACCTGCATCTCCGGGTAGAGGGCTGCCAGCTTTGCCACGTTAGCGCCGTGGTCCGGCTCCATGTGGGAGACCACCAGATAGGCGGGCTTGCGGCCGCCCAGTGCTTCGGCAAGGTTTTCCAGCCAAGGCTCGGTAGCGCGGGCGTCCACCGTATCCAGAATGGCGGTCTTTTCGTCCAGAATGACATAGGAATTATAGCTGACCCCGGTGGGCACCGGATACTGGCTCTCGAACAGATCGATGGTGGTATCGTCCACGCCTACACCAAGGATGGCTTCGCTGATTTTTTTCATGCTCATACCGTTCAGACTCCTTTTAGGTTTATCTTGTGCCGTGAATTGGCAAATATTTCTGAGAACAATTCCTATTATAGCACATTGTCAGAAATTTCGCAAGGGATAGTGCGGAGAACTTCTGCGCATCAAAGCTCTTCCCCGCTCTCCGGCAGACGTGCCGTTACCGGTCTGCCCGGCTCGGTGTCCAGCTCCAGCAGGGTGGCGGCGGTGTTCTCGTCCAGCGTCTGCACCGCACGCAGCTTGCGGCTGATGGCGCGGCTGCGCACTCCGATGAGGTTATCCAGCTCTTCGTCCGTCTGGCGCAGGCGCTGCTGCATCTTGGAAAGCCCCTGCCCGAACTTATCGAACTCGGTCTTGACCGCACCCAGCAGCTGCCACACCTCGCCGGAGCGCTTTTGGATGGCAAGGGTCTTGAAGCCCATTTGCAGGCTGTTGAGCAGCGCCGCCATGGTGCTGGGGCCAGCCACGTTCACCTGATAATCCCGCTGCAAAACTTCCAGCAGCCCGGCGTTCACCACCTCGGCATACAGACCCTCAAAGGGCAGAAACAGGATGCCGAAGGCCGTGGTATAGGGCGGCTCCACATATTTTTCCCGGATATCCTTTGCCTCGCTGCGCAGCACCAGCTCCAGCGCGTGGCGGGCATTTTCCACCGCCTGTGCATCGCCGGAAGCCTGCGCGTCCTGCAGGTGGGCGTAGGTATCGCCGGGGAATTTGGAGTCGATGGGCAGCCAGACGCTGTTGCCGTCCACGCCGGGCATACGGATGGCGTACTCCACCCGCTGGGTGCTGCCGGGAATAGTGGCTACGTTGGTATCGTACTGCTCCGGCGCAAGGATCTCTTCCAGGATTGCGCCAAGCTGGATCTCGCCCAGAATGCCGCGGGTCTTGACGCCGGAGAGTACCTGCTTCAGTCCGCCCACATCAGCGGCAAGGCTCTGCATCTCGCCCAAGCCCTTGTACACCTGCTCCAGCTGGTCGTTGACCGCCTTAAAGCTTTCGGTCACCCGCTTTTGCAGTGCGTCCTGCAGTTGCTCGTCCACGGTGTGGCGGATCTCGTCCAGCTTCTGGGCGTTCTGTGCCTGCATGGCGGCAAGACCGTCTGCCAGTGCTTTGCGCATTTCCTCCAGCTTGCGTGCGTTGGAGGCTTCCAGCCCCTGCAAGCGCTGCTCCATGGTCTGCTGCTGGGCGTTCTGCCCCGCTGTCAGGGTGCTGCTCATGCCCTGCACGGCGGTTTGCAGGGTATCGCTGATGTGCGCCATCGCGGCCAGATTCTGCTGTGCCTGCTGCGCCTGCTTTTCTTCCAGCACCCGCGCCTGCGCCTCCAGCTGCTGGCGCAGCCACTCCTTCAGGGCTTCATCATCCTGCCGGGCGGCGGGCTTGCCGGTGCGGTACAGCAAAAGCGCCTGCAGCAGACAGATAGCTACTAGCAGAAGCGTATACAGTCCTGCCAAAAATTCCATAGACATTCTCCTTTAACTCAAAAATCCGGGTCTTGCGGTAATGGCAGACCCGGATGTGCTTATACTTCCTGATGCTTTACGATTTTCTGCGTGGTCTCCACCTGCTGGCCGTACAGACCAACACCGTCCACCTCCATCTCGCCTACCTGATTGTCACAGGGATCGGCGCGGAAAGCGCACATAGGCGGGTCGAAGGGGGCGCAGATGTCGCTGTTGGCCACCATGCGGTCGGTGTCCAGATTGCCGAAGTAGTGCAGGCGCATCTTCTCGTTGCCCGCACGCGCCATGGAGGCACCGGCAGAGCAATCGGCGTACATCCAGCCCTTGGGGGCAATGTAGAACATGGCCCAGTCGTGGCAGCCGGCTGTCTCGGGCCGTGCCACCATGCCGCTCTGCCACTTTGCCGGGATGCCTGCAATGCGGCAAAGGGTGATAAAGGTAGCGGCCATCACGCCGCAGTCGCCCCGGCGGCTGCGGGCACAATTATCGGTGATGTTCTCATGCACAAAATACATAGGCTGAAAGTGGTAGTGCACATTCAGAGTAACGTAATCATAAATGCGCTTTGCCTTCTGCACCGGGTCGGTGATGCCCTCGGTCAGCTGCGCGGCCAGTGCCTTCATATAAGGGGTAAAGGCGATGTGGGGCAGCTGCTCGGCGGTGTCAAAATCCGGCTGCACGGGGTCGGCCTGCAGTTCCAGCGGGGCGGCGTAGTGCGCGGTGCTGCGGTAGCTGTACTGTGCCCCAAAGCGGCAGTTCTCGGCAAGGTCTGCCTCCCAGTATGCGGTGCGCTGGGGTGCGGTTTCCGGGGCGATATAGGTCGGCTGCGCGGTAAAGCTGTCCAGCGTGATATTACTCTGCGCCGGGCAGGCAGCGGGCAGCGGCAGCCACACCTTGACGTGCACGGTGCTTCTGCCCTCGACCTTTGCGGCGGCAAGGGCGCGGGCAAAGGTCTCGTCGGTCATGCCGATGCTGGTGCGCAGGGTGATGTCTGCGCTGACTGCGCCGGTGCGCACCATCTGGTCGTGTTGGGGCTCAAAACGATCCCAGCTGCGCTCCGGGACGGGCGCGTCCAGCTGACGGGCGGCAAGGTCGGGATGGGTGGCCACCAGCGTTTCGGCGGCGCGGTAGATGTAACGCTTCTGCCCTTCCACAAAGCGCCAATCCATCTGCCCGGCAGCGTCCAGCGCGGCGAACTCCTCGGCGGTAAAGTCCCGCAGGGTGGCTTGCAGCCGGTTCAGCAGCTGGTCGGCGGTCAGGGTATAATCCTGCGGCAGACGGCGCAGAATCTCCCGGTGCGCCAGCAGCCCCTGCCGCCATGCGTCCACGCCGTGGGGGGTGGGGTTTACCGGCAGCGCACCCTGCGGGTGCAGGGGCTGGTTCTGGCTGGCAGTCCAATCCTCGGCCAAGCAGGCGTCGATGCGCGCAATGGCGGCATCGTAGTAGCCCGCCTCCTTCAGGCGGCGGATGTCATCCGGCAGCTCCATGTTCAGGTATGCAAAACAAGTATTCTGATCCATCATGCTCTACTCCTTTTTATTTATGGTCAGGCAGCGGTCTGCTGCTCCCAAAAAGCTACGGCTTCCGTCAGCCAGCCCTCGGCATCGGTGGTATCGCCTACCCCGATGCAATGGGGCGCAGACTCGAACACCTTCACAACATAAGGCACCTTATGGGCTTCCAGCGCCGCTTGCAGCGCCGGCCCCTGCACCTGATTGATCATCCAAGGCAGCACCTTGTCATCCTTTCCGTACCAGAAAAACACCGGCGGATAATCATCCGTGACAAGATCTGCTATGCTGGAGCAGTAATAGTGCCACCCATAGTTGCCGGTATCCATAAACGCCTGATACGCGATCTTTACCTCTGAAAAGTTCACGACTGTATAGCCCAGCAGCAGCGCACCGGGTCTTGCCGCGCCGTAATGGCCGTAGCCGCGTTCCTTGTTTGCAAACACGCCCACAAGCTGACCGCCGGAGGAGTAGCCCACCAGCGCATAGTCCTGCGTCTGGATGGAAAGTTCCTCGCCAAGGCTCGTTACCAGCTGCACTGCCCGTGCCAGATCCTCCAGCGGGGCGTTGTCGCCCAGATCCAGGAAGGTGCGGTAGCGCAGCACGAATACGGCATAGCCCCGTTTATGCAGCTCGTAGGCGGTGGAGCCGCCCTCGCCCATCTCTGAGGTTATAGTCAGGGCATTGCCGGGGATCACGATAGCAGTTTTGGCGTTTGGTGTCTCTGCCGGGTAATAAAACAGCTGCACACAGCCCAGACTGGAATTCTGTTCGATCTCCTCCGGGGTGTAGACCTGATAGGTAACTTTGACGCCTTTGTTATAGTTATCAATGATAAGGTTCAGCGCAGCAATGCCGGATTCCCGGTCGGTGTTGCCAAAATAATCGTGCAGGGTCTTGTTTTTCCAGCGTGCCACCATCAGCGGCGTCATCTCGCGGCAGTATGTATAATAGCCTGTTTCTTGAATTGCCGGGTTCGCGCGCAGCTGTGCCATCGTAGTTTCTGCGGTGACATGGGGTGCGCTCTCTGCGCCAAAGGCAGGCAGCGCCGCGCAAAGCACGAGCCAGACCATACACAGCAGCACCCGGACAGTTTTTCTCATACATCCTCCATGGGAGACAGCACGCCCCTGCGCTGCCTCGCTCCGTATTCTTGTTCCCTTATTGTATCACAAACGAGGGGGATGTCAAAGCAAATTCTGTGCAGTCCGCTTCTTGTACCGCCCGGCAAATTCTGCTATACTGGAATTTATCCGGGAGTGGAAAGAGAATGCGGGCAATTTTCGGCCCGCCGAGGATGAAAGTATGGATAAGATCATCATCCGGCCTATGACGCCGGAGGACTGGAGCGCGGTCTCCAGAATCTATGTTGAGGGCATTGCCACGGAATACGCCACCTTCCAGACCGAATGCCCGCCCTACACCGCATGGGATGCTTCCCACACAAAAGAGTGCCGTCTGGTCATTCTTTCCGGCGGAGTGCTGGCGGGGTGGTGCGCCTTGCACCGGGTAGACCCCCGCTGGTGCTACCGGGGCGTGGCCGAGGTGAGCATTTATGTGGGCGAGCAGTTCCGGGGGCACGGGCTGGGCTTTCGGCTGTTGAGCGCCCTGTGTGCTGCTGCCGAAAAGGCTGGCTACTGGACACTGCAATCCACCGTTTTGCAGGATAACGCCGCCAGCCGTGCCCTGCACACCAAGTGCGGTTTCCGGCTGGTGGGACGCCGGGAGCGCATTGCGCGGGACTGCCACGGCCGCTGGCTGGATACCTACCTGATGGAGCGCCGCGCCGCCGCAGACGAACCGGAGGGATTCAAAAAGCTGTGACCAGATGCCGGGCGCAGAATTATTTTTATTTGCAGAGCGGGAAAATCTGCGGATTTTCCCCGTCTACCTTTTCACGGCGTATAAAGCAGAAGGAGCCGCTGCACTTTTTTGGGTGCAGCGGCTCCTGTTATTTGCGATGATTCAGTTTTACCACTCGTCGTATTCGCCGTTGGCGTTTTTGGCGGCAGCCACGCGGCTGCGCTTGAACATGCTTTCTACCACAGCGCAGTACTTATCGGCAATGCAGACGATGATGGCCTCGCGGCAGCTGGGCACATGACGGAAGGTCAGCGGCCACATGTGGCTGGAAATGATGCTCTGTTCCTTTTTGGTGATATGGAACACCTTTTCTGCATTGACGCAGGCGCAGCCCGGGTGGGAGAAGCCGTGCATCTCGAACAGGCGGCGGATGCCGTGGAAGGTGCCCTTTTTGTGCCAGTCATACAGGTAAAAATCGTGCAGGAAAGCACCGACAGCCAGCGAGGTCTCGTCGGCACCCAGATGGAGCCGGTGATTCAGCCAGCAGCTGACCAGCACCACGTTTTTGCAGTGCTGATAGGTGGTAACGTCCCCGTGCTGGATGAACTCCCGCATCTGCTGCACCTTGGGGTTCTGATCGTATTTTTCCAGAATGGCATAAAGCTGTTCGCGTTCCGTAACAGAAAGCTGCATGAGCAAAATTTCCTTTCAACTCAAAACATTATCAGGAGCGGAGCTGCACCGGGTTGGAATTGCCGAAGTTTTCGGCCTTGGAAGGGTTTGCCCGCTTGAGGGTCAGGTCTACCAGATACTGCTTGCCATCGCCCAGTTCTTCCAGCTGGGCAAGCTTTGCATTGGCAGCGGCTTCGTCCGGGTACCACTGGATGAGGAAGAAGTTCTCCGCTTCCACCCCGTAGTACAGCCAGAAGCCGTCTGCCCGCAGCAGATCGTCCAGATGATCCACCTCTTCGCCGTCCGGCAGGCCAAGACCTTCCTCCGCGTAGAGGTTTTCCGGTTCTACCTGAAGCATCTCAATGACCTGAATGGAGCTTTGCAGGTACTCGTCCTGCGAAGTGCTCTTATCCGAGCGCTCCCAGCCGGTGAGAAATGCCTGCATGAGCAGATCGCGCACCTTGATGCGCGGCAGTGTGGGATCCATAACCATTTTTGTTTCCTTCTTTCGTGGTTCTATCCCCGTTGGACAGTATACGGCATACGCCTGTGCAAGTCAACGGTTTATTTGTGAATTTTTTGTAGGTATGACCAAAATTTACACACACTTTTCCTGTTTCAGTCGGTTATCTCAGGCGTGGAAGGAAAAGGTGTCGTTCAGCCACTCCACCGCAAGCTGTACCCAGCGGCTGCGGTGGGCGCTGTCGGCGTCCACCTCCGGGGTGGAAATGCTGGTGCCGTGGCGTCCCTTTTCAAATAAGTGCGCTTCGCACGGCACACCTGCCTTGTGCAGGGCATTCAGCAGCAGCAGGGTGTTTTCCACCGGGACAGTCTCGTCCTCCATGGTATGCCAGATGAACACCGGCGGTGTTACCGGGGTGATCTTATCCTCCAGCGTAAAGCGCTGGTGGGCGGCAATGTCCTGCGTACCGGAAAGCTGCGCAAAGCTGCCCCGGTGGGCATATTCTCCGGCAGTGACCACCGGGTAGCCCAGCAGAAGGGCATTGGGGCGCGGCTGGTCTGCCATGCCGGGGATATCCCACACCGCACCGGACAGTGCCAGATGCCCGCCGGCAGAAAAGCCGCACAAAGCGATCTTGTCCGGCAGAATGTTCCACTGCGCCGCGTGCTGCCGCACAAGGCCGATGGCCTGTGCCAGCTGCCGCATGGGCAGCGCATCCCGGGCCTTCTCCCCTACTGCGTAGTGCAGCACCGCCGTATGATACCCCGCCGCCGCAAATTGCAGCGCCACGGGGTCGCCCTCCCGGGGGCTGACGTGGTTGTAACCGCCGCCGGGCACCACCAGCACCAGCGGGCGCTGCCGGAAATGCGGCATGGCCTCAACGCTTTCCCGCAGGTAAAGCGTCAGCGTACCGCCGCCGGTCAGTTCCAGTTGTTCAAGCTGCATTCAGGCATCCTCCTTATAAAAGCCGTGCCGCCCCTCCGGGTGCGCCGCAATAAATTCCGCGCACAGGTCGGCGCATAGACGGCACAGCTCCGGGCAGGGGCGCTTTTTATAATAGTCTGCGGTGCGTTCCTCTGCCGCTGTACCTCCGGCAGGGGCAGCGCCCGCCCTTGCCAGCAGCTCCCGACATATAATGCTGCCGCCGCCGTTGCGGCTGCGGTACTGCTCTGCCGCCTGCTGCACCAGTGCGTACATCCGGGATTTATCCTTGGGATCGGCGGGGTCGGCATAGACCATGCTCAGCACGGTCACCACGCCGCAGAACGCCCCGCACACCTCCCGCATCCGGCCAATGC
>ERZ870052.900-NODE-900-length-10967-cov-10.112580_pt1 | contig 10967 bp, 12 predicted proteins | sample MGYA00520889_ERZ870052 | MGnify/ENA primary metagenome ERZ870052 (study PRJEB32232, sample SAMN07284988) | human gut metagenome | biome: human-associated habitat; material: feces | host: Homo sapiens | place: Tanzania | collected 2014-08-14 ...
TTTATACATATGTCCGCTAACTTCCGTTAACTTCGGGCGAAGCCCAAACTTCCGTTAACTCCTATTTTGACACACCCCCTTATATTTGTGCCTTATATTGTATAAACGTTTGTTTATTAGCGTGTGGCATAGAAGCAAGCTCCGCTTACAGCCATACGAGTCTCAAACAAGCCAGCTGCGTCTGGTGTAACACGTATAGTGCTGCCATCGTTTAGATGAGCCTGGATGGTTCCATCGTCATTAAAACGGAAAACCTCAGTCTTCTTGCCATCCTGAATCTGCGACCACGAATTGTTCTTCTTGTCGTATACAAAGCGTATTATCTCACCCTCAGGATTCTTTATCTCATATCCGTCCTTCAATGTAGTAACGGCATAATAGCGTCCGTCCTGACCCATAATGTCCTGTGTTGTGCCTACCTTCTGCGCCAATGGGTTATTGCCTGTCCAGAATTCGATGGTATTGAGTACAAGAGCATCGACAACTGTACACACTGCATATGCTGGAGATATAAGCAAGAAGATGATTTCGTTGAGGAATTTACAGTTGGTTGCGCGCATGTTCCACTTTGCCACGCGGTTGAACAATGAGAAAGAGCCGACGCAAGACGATGTCAACAAGGCTGCTGTCATAAAGATAGCCGACACTTTAAGATGCTTGATTTTCATAAGTTTTGGGTTTAGATGTTAGTATTGTTGTGCCATATTGTATTTATACGGCTGTAAAGTTAATACAAATTGTTGGATGTACAATATGTTTTGCTTATTATTTGCCTTACCAATGACGGAATAGCTCAAAACCTATACGTACGGTAAATCCATCCACACGCCAATTGCGTTGTGCTAAGAAGGCTGCCAACGAGAAGGCACGGCACGAGAATCCGTAACCATACTCTACGTATGGATGCAGATGTCTAACACTAAGAGCATTGACGTATAGGCGTTCCTTCTCCACAAGACGTCCGGCTATAGGCACCCACGACAGCAATAGCAAAGGCGATTCGTATGCCACATTGGCTCGCACATAATACTCTGAGGCATTGTACCATCCACTATTCAGAAGCTCAAAGGAGCAAGCCCAGTCGTCATTCCATCCACCTGGTATGTTCTCCTCTCTAAAGTTTCTATAGTCAAGAAAGTAGCTGTCCTTGCCCTTATGCGTGTAGAAACCCGTTCCGGCACGCATCTGCAAATAGCTAAGTGCAGACAATTTATACTTGTATTGCCCGTCTATCTCCACTCGCTCGTATGCAAGGTTTGAGCCCCAAAAGCCTTTTATGCTACGCTCGTAATCGGCTGTAAAGATTGGTCCGTTATATCCTATAGGGCGATATGTAAGCTCAAAGATAGGCGCTACTGATGTATAAGCTGCCGGACGACCTGCCACATCAAACGCACTACGGTCTATTGCTGTGCGCTTGTGTACAAGCAAACCCGTCTCCAAGCCCCATTTAGGCGATGGATCATAATGTGCTGACAGACGGAACATATGGTCGCGAAAGTATTTAAGGTTCAGCTTGTCCCAGTCGATACTGTCGCCACGCTCGTTCTTTATCGCATCCACCACCTCCGAATTGGTTATATGCCTGCCACTCGCCCATTCGGTGCGTATATAGGCATCATGCTTGCGGTCAATATAGAATGTGAATGGAAAGTCGAAGTAGAACTGTTTCTGCTTGAAGGCATAACCCAACTTAAAGCGAGTCTCCAACATCTGGTTGTTGCTGAAGTAATAATTGCCACGAATGTCAAGACGATAAGTCAGTCCACGCTGCGAACTATAACTAAAGTAAAGCGGATTAAGCAGCGGACTAACACGGAAGTGTCCCTGGTCTTTTGAGCCAAAGCGCTGGTTGGTACGCTGAACCATATTGCGTGCCAAAGCATACCACATGCGTTTGCCAAGTATGCCCTTGCTGTCTTTTTGGGATGTTGTGTCGGCAGAAGCACGGTTGCGGCGGGCATAATATCTATCAAAGAGATACTGCTCGTGGCTATTTAGTGGTATCGGGCGTATACGGTTTATAAGTGCCGTATCTCGCCTATTTGTTATAGTGTCTGATATTATCTTGGGCAATCCATACACACCTGTATATTCGGCAGTAATGTCATTGCCCATAAATAAGAAACGTGAGTTAAGAGTACAGTCGCGTGGAAACAACGATGCCTTGCCCTCATCGCCCATAGTAACTGCAAGATGAAACCTCACCATATCATATTCACCATCAAAAGCCGTCTCTATCACACGTCCTGTCTTAGTCTCCACACGTGCCCAACCTTGCACAAGCTTTGTATTGTTAAGTCTTGGTCTGAAGCTTACAAGAGCCACACCTGGCGAGAACATTGTTATACGATAACGATAGAAACGACGGTTGCGATAATGGAATGGCGACACAATACGACCGTCTATCAACATCTCGTCGTAGATAAAGGGCGTAAGATACTTAAGTACCGTAGGCATAGTGCGCATCTCATGTGGCACAGTAGAACGTTCAAGCAATCGGGTTGCATCAAATTTGTCAGGATGCGCGTTGTTCACACGGCTATAAGTCTCGCCTACATGCTCGCGGTCGCCTCCGTGAGCCACAGCAAACATCGTAGGAATAGCAAGCAATATGGCATTGCGTTTATTGGTTCGTATGTCGTATTTAACGTAAGCATAGCTCCCGCCTTTGCCCATACCGGTAGTGTCAACCGAAGCCGCATAACCAAACACACGCTTCATAGTCTGAAGCGTGTATCGCCGGCTTGCCCCTAAAGCAGGAGTTGCGGCACATAAAGCCACAACCATAACGCAAGTCCAAACCAATATGTTATATAGACGTTGTCTCAATATCTTGCAGTTGTTTATCTATTGCCGTTTATACCCTTATTTCTGATTGTTCGTTTCGCTGTTTCACTTTGTTTCTTTTCTTTGTCTCTAATTGTTTCTTTTCTTTGTTTCTTTCTTTATTCTAATTGTTCCTTTCTTGGCAATATACTTGCAAAAGTACAGAAAATAAACGTTTCCTCACATTTTTATTCTAAAAATTTGGCGTTTTCCTCAAAAAACACTATCTTTGCACCCGCAAACTTATCCCATAAGGGCATAAGTCGGACTTGTAGCTCAGTTGGTTAGAGCAACAGACTCATAATCTGGAGGTCCCTGGTTCAAGCCCAGGCTGGTCCACGCTTCTATTACAGCGACTTACGCTTCGGCGTAGGCCGCTGTTTTTGGTTTCTGCATAAACAAAGTATTTGAGTTAGGCGTGTTCCATGCTATCCTGTAACATCTTTACCCGAAGTTTTGTTAGTGTGATGACACTTTACGATTAAATAAACTCAAATATTCTCCATTTCTATGTTGATTTACAGAATAATGTTATAACGGCTCTGTGGAAATCCACTTCAAGTATTCATCTTTCCAAATACGTTTAAACTCAACATCTTGACATTCTTTTGGTTTTATCTTGCTCATATATTAACAATTTCACTAGTATACGATCACATCATTTATTTTATTACCAATAATGGTTAGAATTATCTTATCACCATTGTTAAGATTTCTAACCTTTGCAAATAGTTTATTAGGGAGAGGTACACTATTTCCTCTCAATAAAACATAACAAGCACTAGGCAAATTTGATTTTATTTCAGATTCTATTTCTTCTACCTTATCTGGATTTTTTAGCTTATTCTCTACAGCATTAACAAATTTGATAAGATCTATCCTAACATAATTAAATGTTTTGGATTTGAAAAATTTATACAAGTTGTTACCTTCATTTTTTTCTTGTCTAATGATGTCGCATCTATGCTCTCCTTCATTCCTTACTTGCCTAAGAGTACCAATAGACCATTTCAAAGATTGATCTTCTGGCAAATTTGCATTGAAAAAGGCGTTAAGTTTATGAGCTACGGGGATACTACCTACATTCTGTTCCTTTCCTGTACGTCTGAATTTGAAATCATTTTTTTCATTTTGTGTAGAATCTTCTATTTCCTTCAATAATGATTCAACTTCAGGGAAGGTTATGTGGTAAAAATAATTTATAATATTCTCGACTTGATAAAAAGCATTGACACAGAACACATAGAAACGGTCTGCTTCCGGATCCTGTAAATTTAAAGCAGCATTTTCCATCCTAAGGTTATCAATGATGAGTTGGTCACGAAGCCTTTGATTTTTGACAAAGCTATATGTTATACTAGAATTCGCTCTTATTTCCAAGGCTGATCGAATAGCTGTAATATCAGCAGAGATGTTCGAACTCATATTAACATCAGATGCGGAATCCGTTTTTCCAAACAGTTTCCGCATTTCCTGTGAGAACTCTGAATTTTGTTCTGCAAGAAGTCTTATCTTATGAATCGTGGCTTTTATTTTTTCATCCATATCATTTGCTTAATAGTAAGTCTAAATCATTATTTAATTCGTCTATATCTACAGGCTCTGGCTTGAACGTTGTCACTTTATCGAGTAAATGTATGAGCCAAAACATTTCACCATTAGAATTCCTACAGTTAGAAATGGCCAAATTCTCTTTTACCTCCTCTGTCTTTACAACGGACATGATTGTCGCATATTGTTTTTTCTCGCCAAGAATAAATTCAGCATGGCGTTTACCTCCTTCATCGTGAACAAAATCAACTATCGTCCCATTAGTATGTTCAAATTTTAAGATTGGTGTAGTCTCCACATAAGAAATACCATAGGTGTTAGTCTTATCAAGAGATGTATCTCGATTTACGAGTGATTGAAATTTTGTGTACAATTTGATGTATACAGAATCTTCTTCACCTTTAATCATCTTTAGATACATGAGTTTCCCATCGATAACATTCTGTAAGTCTGGGTTCCCCTTTTTGACGTGACCTTTAGCAGCCTTGTATTTAGGAAGAAACTTAGCTATTGCAGCAGTGTATCCATATCTGTCCCAAATATAAAGTATATTGCGGATATCCCTAACATACTTTTTCGTAACATTAAGCTTCTTGCTAACGATGATTCCGGTTACCTCTTGACGTGCCCCAACCTTTTGAAGACGTGTTTTGTCCCCATTAAGAGTAAAGCCCTGGTCTGAAATTATACGGCACAATTCAGTGCGGAATTTGCCATTAGGTGAATACACATAGTGCATTGAGCTGAAGGTTATGTCATCGGCATATCGGGAATAACAAAGTCCAAATCTATGTGCTAGTCCTGCCAAACGTCTATCCAATGTATCACATATCATATTTGTAATGATTGGTGACACTGGGGAACCTTGCGGTAAAACATATTTGTACCTCTTATCATTTTCATGCTCTTTTGTCTCGTCAATAATTTCTCTTGTTTGACGCATAGAGCAAAGACCAGCGATTATATTTGCTATTTGCTTCGGAAAGTTGAAAGGCTTTAATTGAAGTCTTTTCCAAACACGGAATTGTTCTACACTTGGGAAAAAATCTTTCAGATCAATATTGAAAACATAGTTTTGGCATTTATGGATAGTGGCATTTGAAACAACAGACCTACCTTCGGTAAAGCCCATAGCGTAATCAGAAGGTGTGTATATCGCTTTCAAAATTTCATTTACAGCTTGTAATATCATCATAAAACTGCGATTCCTTGGCGCAGTGATTACTCTTGTGCCACCAGATTTTTTTCTGATATGAAATTGGCGATAGCGGTGGAATACATTATTAGGGTTACAATAATAATTTATGTGGCGCATTGTGAATGGGTGATACTTAGAGGCATCAAATCCCAGCTCCTCGATTTCGTCTCTTTTGATACGATTAAGGAGATTCAGCAAATCTTCCTTTGAATTGAGCTGAAATGCTTGATTTACTATTTGTTTCTTATCCATCCTTGTTTTCAATTTAAATGAAAGCAGTCTTTGAGGCTTGATTTACCAAAACGTCTTTTCTTTATGTAAAAACTACAATACTATAAATACTATAAATTCAAATAATATGAATAATAGAAAATACAGTGTTATCACGTTAACGTACTAACATTGCCGTCTCCTCGGCAAGCGAGGAGATATCCAACGAATCTACTCTCTTTCAAGAGTAGGGTTTGCACCACGCCGGACAAGAGTTCAAATGATGTTTTAGCTTACCAAACTTATCAAAGACCGCTTTTTCTTCTGCAAAGGTACTAAATATAGACGAAGCCTATGTTCGTTCTGCTCCTTTATTTATGATTTTGAGATAAAACACCCTAAGAAGTCCAGTCCTTTTTCATTTTTTGCCATAAATTCATGAATTAGGAATAGAGTTTCAGCCAACTGTATTGCTCTGCTGTCCGACAGATTAATTTCAATTTTTTGTATCTTTTGTAGAAAATTCTTGTATAGTTGAGCGCATTTGTCCGAAAAATATTCATCTGTAATATTCGCCATGTTATATCCTTTAATAAGGTCTCTAATCTTATTTGCAGCGAAAAGAGTAACAAGATACTCGTTATTCCAAATTGTTGCATTTTCCTTATCGAATGTAGCTTTAATTAGAATTTCCTTTTTATTTAGGATGTTATTGATTTCCTCAACGTAAGATAATGCAGATGAAGTACATTGGTCGGGACTAAATCCTTTTGATATAGAGATGATTTTATTAAATAGTTCTTCCCATTCGTAAGGCTTCACACTTAATGTCGTGATGCTACAATGGTTAAGAATGTACATTTGGGATTTATCAAAATCCAGCAATCTTTGTCCATTTCTCTCAATGATAGCTCTCATATATGTCCGAATTCCATAGCCGAAATTCGTTTCAACTTGAATTGTCAGATTCTCCTTAATTAGCGAAACTTGTTTTTTCCAAAAACCATTATGGTTATGAGAGAGAAACAGCACATCCTCCTTAGGAGCAAGAGGAACTCTTGCCACATACAATCCTTTTGCTTCTGAATAACACAGACAATGATCGTGTTCAAATTTGTTATTCTCCCAGATGGCTGTATTTACTATATCCATAATATCTCACGTAAAATTTTATAATCAATTATACCTTAAAATAACATTTGTTCATTAGACGTGGTGACCAATCGAAGAACCGCTTCAGACATGTTGGTAGAATCTATACGAATAACATTCCTATCTTCAGCAAGTATTTGTCTGTTTAAGTCATACATCGCTATATTACAGTGCTTACTTTCATTATAGATAACCCCCCTTTTTATACCATATACTTTTGCTTTTTCCATTGCATGTCTTGACCCGCAGTCGTTACCTAAATTATTGGGAGCGTAACTGGCGGCAAGTAGCACTGCATCTGAAAATAAGGCTTGAAGCCTATCTCTTACAACAAATCTACTTATCATGTCGTTTCGACTTTTGGGCGTTTCGTAATACTCGCTAATAAGCAGACCGCCATTTTCAACGATTTTCTCTGCCAATTTGACATTCTCTTTAGGTAAAATGTTGTCAAGCGGACTTGGCAGGATAGCAATTGTTTTACCACTTCTTTCCAATGATGTTTTATGAGCAATCGAATCACAACCAAGAGCGAGACCGCTAATAATGGTTGCGTTATGTTTTAGAATTTCAGTTGTTACCATCCGTTCTGTCAGTTCTATTTTATCATCGGGATTGAGAACACCAATTACAGCGACATTCAGATTGTCTTTATTGAGTAAACTTATATCTCCCTTATAGAAAAGAGCAAAAGGTTTGTCTGCGGGTTTTACAATTCCTCGTATATGAGGAAAATCTACATCCCCAATGGCAACAAGACCATCAATGCTATTTCCAAGTTGATTGATGGAAGATTCTATCCTATCTCTTCTCTTCAAGAACTCGTATTCATTAGTTTCCAAGAGTTTATACAAAACAGACAAGTTTTCGTTGCCATGTAAATTCTTATCTATCCATGCTGGCCCTTTTTGAGGAAAAGAACGAACAGTTAGAATATTTAATGCGTTTTCAGAACACTTCATGTCAATAGCTTTAAGTTTAATATCTTGATAAAGTTTTGCCTATAGAATAAAAGGTAACACTTCTCGCTCCTTTGTCCAGTAGGGCTTGTATACAATCCTCATCAATATTAACGGTCTTAGTGTAAAGATCGTCAACGAGCAATATATCTTGCCCGATTACATCATCCGAAATACTACATGTTTCTTTTGTTATTCCAATATAAGGTAGTTCACCCGAGCCTCCATGACCACTACGAGCCAAATGAGTTGTTGCGGTATCAGTGTGCCTAATGATATCATGTGTGCCATCCATAAAACCATTTAATCGTTGTGCGGTAATTTGGATTGTGGCTCTTAATAATAATTGATCAGGGCGATATGAATTTTCTCGTTTTGATCTTGGAATCACACAGACACGAAGATTCTGTTTCCCGCTAAGACGTAAAATCTCCGGTAAGTCTGCTTTAAGAATTTGAGCAAACCTGACTACTGCATTATTAAGAGTTTGCGATGGGTATGTCGTGACATCATTCTTAAAAGTACAGATAAGATTTTCAATAGTGCCAGATATACGCCAGTTACCTCCACCCCGATAATCGCTATTATAAAAAGCAACAATATCCTGTTGTAGAGCTTTTCCGAAACCACCTTCTTTTTTGCGACAGAGACTGATTTCTGGTTGAATTATAAATTGCTTCATATCTTTCAAAATTCTACTTTGATAATTTTTTCTATATTGATTCCGTTAGCATTTGCCTCTAAGGAAGAATCTTCTTCATTTTCATATAACACTACGTTCTGTAAGTCGTATCCCATAGATTTAAGAAGTGTGTATTTGTTGTCAATACAATCCTCATAAAAGAAACGCCGAACAAAATATTTCGTGAGGTCATAATAGTTACATAGGTTAATTGCTCTTTCTGAACGGCTATTAGTCAATAAAATAGTATGACATCCTTCATAATGGAGACTTTTCAGAAGTATGAATAGATTATGATTCAATTCTGTTTCTTTAATGTACGATACAAAACACTGTTCTTTATGTGCAACTATTTCGCGAAATTGAGTTTCTGTCAAATTCGGAAATACAGTCTTTAACTTATCTCTTGTAAATCTCTCACTATGGTCAATACCATATTTAACACCCAGTACCAAGTTTATAGCCTCGGAATAGGCGAGGTTGTTGGCTTTGTCCGTTTTTATTAATGTATTGTCCATGTCGAAAACAAAAACGTTATTGGTATTCTGAGCGTTCATAATGCTTGTTATTTATTATTTCTGCTGCAAAGGTAAATGCAGGAGACGAACTCTATGTTCGCACTTCGGAATAACTATCAAGCATTGATTTTATTCGATTAAAAATATCTTCTTGAATAGATGAAGGTGATAATACAACAAGCTCTTTGCCAAAGGATGATAGTTCACGTATTAACTCATAATTAGGTATGCAATCTATAGAGAAGAATGCACCCTCGCTGAGTGATGGATATTGGCTACGGAATTCCTCTTCTTTTTCACCTTTATATTGGCGTTGCGAACCATGAATAGGCTTTGTGTTTACGTAGTCCATAGATAAATTGCTTACCCAAAACAAGATATGTTCAACATTCTTGTCTTCATACAGGGTTACACCTATAATATCATCAAAACGGTCTGTTAAGTCTCCATTACATGGTTTGTATTTCACTTCAGGAAGGGCTATCACAGCATCAATTCTGTCAAGGGCAAAATTGAGAATCTTGGCATCATCAGCAGCACCAATCAAGTACCAACGATTATTGTATTGTTTAAGCAGAAAAGGGTGAAAGATAATTTCTTTAGTTTTCTTATCTGTAAAAGTGTGATACACCAATCTTATTGCAACTTGATTTGAGATGTTATCAAATAGTACACCCAATAAGTTAGAGTTCTGTAGGTATGGATTATTGCTAAAGCTAATGATACGTGGACGTGTTTTTAACCCAAGTCCCATTTTAAAGCGGTCGAGCCACTCAAAATGAGCCAGGCCATCGAATTGTCCTATTGTATTAAGGACCTCCAATATTAAGTTACTTTCTTCTTCACTCAGTTCTTTCCTGAAAATGGTAAAAGAAGGGTTTTTATACTTAATACATCTACGGCCATTAACCCTATAGCGTTCTATTTCTGCATAGAATGGATCGTATTCTAAATAGTTTATGTCTTTTTCTATACATCGTTGAGATACCTCAGGGAATCCTGCATCAATAAGTTTCTGATTACATTTTTCTGTAAGGTCATGAATGTCATAGAAATGATGTCTGTCGGACAACATTTCATCAAGGTATTTGTATCTTGTTAAAGCATTCTTATTTGTTGGCATGTCATGATATTTTTTGCAAAGATAAACGTGATGTGCGAATACAATGTTCGCATAATAGAGAATCAAGTTTGCGATAATAAATAGGCTTTGTATTCACGAACTATTAGTTCTTTAATATCTACTTCCAACAAATCTGCAATTCTTAGCAGACTGGCTATATCTGGCTGCGATGTGTTTGTACACCATTTTGATACCGTTGATGGATTAACTCCCATTTGTTCTGAAAGCCATTTACTGGTACGTTTTTTCTCTACTAAAACGAGTTTAATTCTGTTTACATCTACCATTATTGCATCTTTTGATTGCAAAAATAATGATTATTTTTCATTTTTATTATAATATACGGCATAAATTCAATCTTTAAGATACTAAGTGTCAGGGGTGGCTCATTGTTAGTGTCATAATTTGCTCGTATGGTGCCCAAGATGACGTGGAAATGTCAGAGTGTCTAAGTTTAGTGTCTGAGTTAGTGTCTATATTGGTGTCAGAAGTGTCAAAGTTGGTGTCTAAGTCGAAATATAAATGATCCGTTTGTGCCAGAGTTGGTGTCAAAAGTATCAAGGTGTCTTTACTATCTATGTTTATAGTGCTAATATATTTTTTGTCGCAAAAATACAAATTACTTACGACAACACTATAGCTTATGAAAAAAGAAAAGTACTTAGCAGCAATGGTTCGTTAAAATTTGAGATAACGGCTAAGCGGCTTTACGCTGCCAGCCAAAGAGTTCTTTGATAGTATGACT
>ERZ870052.904-NODE-904-length-10938-cov-6.679680_pt1 | contig 10938 bp, 6 predicted proteins | sample MGYA00520889_ERZ870052 | MGnify/ENA primary metagenome ERZ870052 (study PRJEB32232, sample SAMN07284988) | human gut metagenome | biome: human-associated habitat; material: feces | host: Homo sapiens | place: Tanzania | collected 2014-08-14 ...
TTCATCTTCACCCTCCAAAGCATCTAATATCTTGTCGGCAAGCCAAAGGATGAGCATTTCCTTCTCATCTACTTTGAAGTATGTTGCCATTTGAATTACTTGGCTTCTCTTTGCTCGCCTATCGCCACGTTCAATCTTGCTGAACATGGGTGTGTCTATTTCTAAGTATGCTGCCACTTGGCGTTGCAGTATTCCTTGTTCGTCTCTGAGAGACCTTATCTTGTTTCCTAATAACATACTTTACTATTTTAATCGTTATCCAAATTTACAATTTCCCAGTAACCGCCGAAAGTGGGTGAACCTATTCTTTTAAGACTACCAGTTTCTCTTAGTTGTCGGAGGTTCTTTTCAACACCTCGTGTAGAAATTCCCAATTCCATTGCGATTTGTGGAGCGGTTATTTTGGGGTTATTTTTTATTATTTCTATAATCTTGTCGGATGTCTTTTTTCGAGTTCCCGAACTTTTAGACTTAGTTTCCGAACCCATGCCATTAGTTCCCGAACTTTTAGACTCAGTTCCCGAACTTATCACAAGTGTTTCCGAACTTTCTTCACATTTTTCATGGGCAGGAATAGTAACCAAGAAAGTCAAGCGGTCATCTGTAGTTTCAAAGATGGCACGTGGTGAACCGTTCTCTGCTAACTTTGTTTGTATTGTTGGAACACCAGTTGAGCGACCCTCTGTAAGGTCAAGTTCTTTTAAGAAATCACCCAAACGACGGTTGCGATAGCGACGGCTTTTTAGCATATCGCCCTTTTCTATATCCTCCTTGGAGATGCTTCTGTCAGGTCCAGGACAATTGAGTATAGAGATTCCGCTTGGTTCAATGGTAATCTCTATTGGTTCATGCTGCAAGAAATCTCTGTGATATACAGAGTTTACAACAGCTTCCTCAATAGCATCGTATGGATAGTTCCAAAAACGTTCTGCCTCCTGCCTACCGGAAATCTTACGCACATGCTCTTTGAGTACATTGCTCTTGATGTAATCCATTGTCTGTTTTATCATCTGCGGAACACTGCCTTTGAATGTAACTTCTGTGAAATTGTTTGGATCATTCATCTTTCCGTTAGGGAATGTCACTATATCAATCTGAGTGTAAGGGAAGAACTTGCTTGGATTCTCGCAGAACATCATGGCTGCCACATTGCGAAGCAAACGGTTTTCTTTTGGCCCTGTATACAGTTCCATTTGGTCAAGTATGGTAGAAAGCGGAGTCGTTATCACGTCATCAGCCAGTTTGCTACCCACTTTGACAAGATAATCACGAAGAAGCACCAGAGAAATATCTTCCAACTGGATGTCGCTATTGCCTCGTTCATCAAAAGGCACACGATTAGCCAACTCTCGCAATTCAACGAGAACTTCACCTCTTGCCTCAATGCTACTTGTGCCACTGCGAATGTAGAAATATTCTTTCGTTCCTTTTGCTGTTACGTTTACAGGCACAGAATATGGACGGTAACTACCAGCAGGACACCATATAACTATCAACTGTTTGCCATCCACCTCCTCCACAGAAGTGCGAGGTAAGTAGTATGGAGCCATTTTGTTGTTGTAACCTACCATCTCCTGTAGAATGTTGTCAATCTTTTCCATTGGCACACCTTCTACAGGTCGTATTGCCATGCCAGTCTTATCATCGGTATCTACTCCAACGATAATATACCCACCGCCAAGGTCATCAAAGTCATTGGCAAAAGCACATATACTGTGATATATGCTTCCTGGGTTCCAACCTTTCTTGAACTCAATGCGGTTGGATTCTAATTTCTGCTTATTAAGCAGATCGTTTATGTTTATTGCGAGTGCCATAAAATGTTTTTTAATTGGGCATTATGTAGCCTTTGTCTTCAGCCTTGTTCACGATTTTAACCAAACGCTTACATTGTGAGGCAGAAGGTAAATTCAGCTTTGCAATGTAGTCTGCAATTCCTTTTATAAAGCTACAATCACCATAAGAAAGAACGTTCTCTTTCATAAGGTCATTGTATACTTTCATCCAATAATTTGCTCCAAGATTGAAAATTTCCACAGAGGCATCAATAGTTGCGTCAAACTTATGTGCACGTTTTGCTGCACGTTCTGCATTTTTTGTTTCTTCGATAGACACTAATGTTGACAAGAATGTTTCACCTAGTGTATATTTGTAATCTTGGAAATTCTTCCATACAGCTTGTGTACGTGATATGGTTCTAACGATACCTCCGTTTGCTTGATCCATCAAGAAGTTATGAGTACAATACGCAAGTCTCAACAATTCTTCTGCCAATTCAGGATAAAGAGTTTGTTTCTGCCATATATAACGCCAGTCTATATCTTTGCCTTTAGGGATGAGAGTCATGAGTTTGGCTATCGTATATGGTACTATCTGGGCTTTGTTACCACCTTTAGGATACCATGAAGCCTTACTAATCAATCCATCAAGAGTATCGAAAAGTATAACAGAGCTAACGCATTTACGGAAGAAATCCTCATTTATACTATCTCTATTCTCATCGTAAATTTTTTCAATAACAACAGCAAATCTATTGAAATTGATTGCAGAACTTTGGCATACTTGATGTGGATTCATCAGTATTGTATTGTAACATTTTGCAAGTTTTTCCTTTTTGATGACTTGATTCTTAGGATGCATCTCACAAAATTTCTTTTTCTGTGCAGGTGTCAGTTTCATTTGTTCCTGTTCCCATTTGCCTCGCGAACGCTCATAAAACCATATCGTTTGATATGGATTTCCATTTACAGGAGGGGCCATTACCTTTTTAGACAATTTTTCCATTAACACATGGAATGGGTGATTAGAGAAAAAATCAGCCTCAGAAACAGCATTTTGGCTATTTGCACATTGTGAAATAGTCTTTGTTATGCTGTTATATTGCTCTACTTGTTCTTCAGACAAATCATTTTCAACATTCAAGACTGTCAATTTCATCGGAACATACAAATTATCCATGCCATAGCGAGCTTCTTTTTTAATGATGGCATTAGCCAAAGAAGCCGTCGTTTGACCTCCGTTAATAATTTGCAGATCCTTAAAATGTACTATTTGAGTTTTATCTGCAGAAAATGAAACAGAACGAGCAACAACAGCTATACCATTATTGAAAGTGAAAAAATTCTCAGGATGATTTATGATAGTATCTCTAATTCCTTTGTTGACTTTTCCTCTTACACTTAAAAATGCTCGCACATTGCCTTGTAGTAGTTTGCTTCCATATTTTAGGTAAATGTCAGCAAGAAACTTACCTGGCACAATGCCAAGATAGGCATCATATTCACTGTCAACTCCAATGTCTGCTTTTAGACACTGGATACCATCACAACCAAAGTCAGCAGTATCTATTTCTATTATCTCACTTGAATTAGAGGTAAATGTTTGATAGAATCGTTCTAATGTCCATACGTTAAGTTCGACAGGACGACCCAAAAATTCTGGTTTAGACAAATTCTTCACTGTCTTGCTTAGTGTGGCATTAGACAAGATAAAGAATTTAAAACGAAGAATTTCTGTAGATAGCATTCCTTTACCTATCTTTTTGCGAAACTCATTTGCTATAATCAGAGCAGGGTCAGAATCGTCACAATATTTGCAGATATTACCTTGTACACATTCATCAAGGAAATTCAACATATGTGTGTATATATCTTCTATACGTGAATTTGTAAGGGTTGGAGTACTATCACGTTCATTGGTAAAGTCACTTGCAATCAAAATTAAAGCACCATCAGCTTCGTCATATGCGTAAGCATCAAATGCAAGCAATCGATTTCGAGAACCACGCATCTCTATAGACATTGGTATAGGATCGTTTAACTCCCCAATTTCTTCCAAGTCCGATAGGGATTTCTCTATGAATTGAGTTTCAGGCTCAGTGCCTTCATGTTCGGCATTGAATCTCAATTCATCGATAAATTGTTTTCTATATTCCTCGATGTCCATAATCATAGTTCGTTCTTTACAAAATTTTAAACTTTTCTATATTTGAGAGTACAATATCATATTGTATTTTAGAAATTGCTTCAGGTATTTTCTCTCTCATTACTCTTGGAAAATCGTTTCCTTCAACTTTATATATATTCATAGACTTTAAGTCATATACATAATTGTCATTTTCGGGAGAAAAGTCAAAACCGTATAGTCCAAGCTTAGCAAGAAAGTAATCCTTTTGGATAGTGGAACTTATAGAGGCAATAATGTTAGTGACAAGTGCATTTAACCTTAACCCATTATATGATGTGCTCATCTTCTCTAAAGCATATACAACAAGGGAACCGCAGTTTTCACTGTCCAATTGCTCTATTGACGAGATGTGAACAGTATCTTTGCCTGCTGTTATTGTTTTTATTTCATACCATTCTTCATCAAACGAAAAATCCTTATGAGTCTTTTCTGGACCAGTCCAACTTTCCAACGCCTTATCTAAACCTTTATCAGGAATCATTACACATTTAAGAAAAAGTAGTTCACCTATTAAGCCCATAATTTCAATCTCTGAGAGATTTCCATGATTAGGCTTAAATAATTGTTTCCAAGAAAAATATCGAGTTCTTAAAGTATGATAAGCTGTTTCATCATCATTAATAACTGCACAAGAGGACATTAAATCTTCACAAAAAGTGCAGAAATACTCAAGTAGAGACGGCTTTTCCAATGAAAAGCGTAAGAAAATAGCATTATCACAATTTATATGAGATACACTTATAATCTCAGAACTCTTGGTCTTGGATATTTTAAAAACACCTCTAAAATCAAAGGAATAACGGCCATACTCATCCTTCCCCACATAGATATTGATACTACGATTGCTACCTATGCGGATGAAATGACTTGCAGGAATATCTCCTGAAAGGATAGTGAAAATTTTAGTCTGCATCGTCAACCTCCTCTTCTTCTTGATCCTCAATATTAAGGCGTTGAAAAATCTTGTTTATTTTGTAATGAACAGCGTTTTCCATTCCTTGCACTCCTGGTAAACCTATTGCAAAAGCGATGATTTTGTCACTACCAAGTTCTTCTCGGAATTTGATCATTCGTTCATTCTCATCTGATGTTGCTCCCTTTGGAGCAATGGGCATGATAATGAAAACAGGCTTTCTCTGTGGCAAGTATTGAAAATATGCCTTCAATTTGAATTCACGTCCCTCTGTTGGCTCTCCTTTTGAAATCCAATCATCTGTACATCTCTTTTCTGCAAGTAGTATCTGTTCTTTTGATAAAGCAAACTTGCCCTCTGAACTACCACTTAATACTCTACGTCTTGAACTTATTTGTACTACATTTTTGTTTCCATATTCAATGGAACGTTTCATACATCTTATAGCTTTTATCCCATCAAAAGAAACATGTTCCTGACTTTCACCGCCTTCAATAACGATATCCCATAGTTCTATTCCTGTATTGTCTGGATTTGACAGGAACTCCAAAATGTTAGGAATATGAAAATTTCCATTTGCCATTGAACATTTTATATTTCTAAGAAATGAAATAACTACATCCTTTGGTACATTCTCGAAGAATCTTGAAGTACCATCAGACGTATCATATACATCTTTGTATGACTTTTTCACCAAATCAGTGTATCTGAGAGTATATCCTCCTGCAAACAATCGAGCAATCAAATCACCTGTTTGTTTAAGGTTATTTCTGTTATGTTCGATATTAAAGCTCACATATGGTGTATCATAGATATTTCCATAAAATGAATAGCGAACATCTAAACCAAGAGCATTACGCATTTTGTTGGATGCTGTGATTTGCAACTCTACAGAATTGTCTCGGACCTTTATGCCAAAGTCTTTTGGTGTAAGGCGTTGATCGTACATATCTTTAATATTGTCTTTCAATTCTTGTGAAGATCTCGCCACTTCTGCATACCATTCTGCACTATTTTTGCTTGTCCAAATTTGAAATATATCATCATATCCTGCCCGATAACCAAACCAACGTCCCATTTGCATTAGCACATCAAAAGTTGAAGTGTTACGATAAAAGTAACTTACAAGAAGTCCCTCTAACGTAAGTCCACGAGATAGAGCAAGCCCACCAACAGCAATGACACGTAGAGATTTATTGTTACGATAGTCAAGAGCACTACTCTGTTTCGAGCCATTGACCACCATAATTTTAATTTTATCTATAGCATTTAGTATATTTTGTTTCTGTATAATACGCTCAAAAGTAATGTCATGAACATATGCAAAATGCTTGTTCCAAATAGTTTCAAGCCTCTTGTATAAAGGCAAAGACTTATTGGCTTCCGAATTGTCACTAAAGTTAAATCGGATGTCATCTACTATTTTTTCGTGTAAAGTTTCAATATGTTCGGCAATATACTTTTGTACTTTTATAAAACGGCTCATATTAACCAACATGCTACGCGGAGAGGAATGGTTTCCTCGTAAATCGCGTATTGTGTTAGCCAAATAGAAACAATAGACAGATTCATCCAAAGAACTTGGCAGATGACCATTCCATTCTTTTTTATGGCGGTAATAGAATGTTCCAGAATTTAATATTTCTACATCATTCTCTACCATTTCATGATATTCCTCTGAGGTGTAATCTGGTTCTTCTATATCTGTTATGTAACGAAGATTCCTGTAATATGGACCATCCTCATAGAATATTTTTTGAGCACCCACATAATTAGATGGAGGCTCTAAAGCATAAATAAAATGTTCTGGAAACAGATCTGCATTTTTCATGCTGTCTACAGAATCAGGATCTATGAAAACATTTGCAAATGGTGTTGCTGTAAACCCTACATAGGTTGTATCTTTGAACAAACAACATACTTGCCGTATGAGCTTGTTTGTTTTTGTGGGATCCGTTTCGTCTTTCTTCGTGTTTACGGATGCGTTATCTGCTTCATCATCAATAAGCAACATAGGTATATCTATGTACCCCTTTAATGAATCAACATTTTGATCATACAACCATTTATAAAGTTTGTTTAATACAGATACATTTTTCTTTATGACAAAAACTATAAGTGAATTTTGTGAATTTAAAGACATAGCTATTTTGTCATGGTTGCCAACAAAATCACTTACGCATGACGTGAAAGAAGTAGCCCTAAGTTGCTTGTTATCTTTTCCCACACCAATTTTGTTGCTAACTACTTGTTTGCCAACTTTCTTGTATGTTATGCCAACAATACTTTCATCTATACGTTCTTGCGTTTGCTGTCGAAGACTTTCTGTTATACCTGCAAGGAGTATTATAACTTTATATCCAGCATCAGCAGCTTTGCAAATAAGACCAGAGTATGTGGCTGTTTTGCCTGATTGGACATCTCCAATTACAAGTCCTTTTCTAAATCTTTTACCCTCAAACTGCTCTTTGGGATTTCCAAGACAGTTCATGATGTTAGGCAATGTTTCTTCATCTAAAAGATTTATGCTCTTAATGTTGAAAGACGGATTTGCCAAGAGGAGACTTTTGTATCTATTCCAAAAATAAGGATCTTCAATTTTGTCATTGCAATACCATTCGTTTGCATTATCGTAATCGTCAAATATAACATGCCCTTTAGCATGAGTTATCTGGAATTGATATTCAATATCAGTAAAAAGACGCTTCTTGGCTTTATCATCACATGAAACTGGAAATAAAGACACAGCTCTATCGATATAAGAATTGATATTCTCATATTTCACCTCTTTACCAGCACTTTTGTCAGCGTTGATAAATCCATATGCAATTTGTTTTAATGATAAGTATAAATCGTCTGTCATATTTAACTCTTAAAGTTTTCAAATAGTTTAACTCTTAATTTAGGATACTTACAGAAAGGTTCTGATTTCATCAGTCCATCTATAATACCCTCATACGATTGGGTACCTGTAGATTTTAATGTTGCGACCATAGTCACAGCTATTTGAAAGACATCATCGAATCTACTATCAGTTTCTTCAATGGAAATTGCTTCATTAGATTTGTCTATATACATTTGCTGTGTTGGAATATTCCTTTCTATTTCAGTTAGTAATATTTCCAAATAATTATAATCGTAATCTGACATCTTTTCTCTGACAAATTTATAAAGCTTACTTTCCCGATTTATCTGGTAGAAATAAGTATTATTTCGTCCCTCTTTCCTGTCCCAAATATAATCGGTATCATCATCAATCTTTGCAGTTCGTCCTCTATAAGTTTGCTGGTTTACAGAAATTTCCAAGGCTTCAACAACAGTCCTCTTTAACTGATGAAGAATTCTCTTAGGTATGCTAGCATTCTGTTTCTTTATGTCAATACCCCATATATCATCAAGAGAATTTGGAATATCTACACGAATACGAGCATTCTTTGTCAATTCTGCACGCGGTTTCATGCCGAACCATGTTCCCCAAATAATCAAACGATTATTGCGGTAAACGTAAAAACCTTGTTTAGTTCTAAGGTTTTCTATTCCACCAATAAGTTTCTTGTCGCTTTCACTCATGTCTGTTGCAAAAGGCAAGATAAAAGGCTTGATATGAATAAGACGTTCCTTTCCTTCACTATCATTGATGGCAATGGTACGTTCTTTTTTATAGGTTGTCTTAGGATGACGCTCTAAAAAAGGATCAAGTGGTTTAACAGATTGTTTATTGATGTATATCTTTAACTTTGAAGTTGTGGATTGGGACAAGAACCTATGATAAATCAATGCCAATGTCTTTTCTATAGATTTTCGTAAATCAACAAGAGTTTCATATACTTGTCCATCACTTGATTTGGATATAACATCGAAATCCTGCCAAAGCACAAGTGTTCCTTTTTTATTTTCAATCAATGAGTTTATATATGGAAGTTTACTTATTTCATTTTTTGTAAGTTCTTGTACAATCCAGTCCTGTTTTTTCTGAATATAAACATAATCCCATGTATAGGCATTGAGATTTGAATTCATGTCAAAACTAACGACTGTTAGATTTCGGCATTGGGAAAGTGAGGCGGCCTTCATTCCTAAACCGAAACGACCTAAATCATCATTTTTGCGTTCTATTTCTGAAGCCATACAACCATAACGCATGGCTTCAAATAGTTCATCATCTGTCATACCGTCACCATTGTCTAAAATGCCAATAGCAATAGAATCAAGCGGATTAGTAGGAAATAAAATCTTAACAATTGAAGCGTGAGCACTGATACTATTATCAATAACATCAGCAACCGCAGACTCAAAGGTATAACCCATTGAACGCAAAGAGCCCATTAGAGTTGATGCTTTCGGTACATTAATTTTATCTTTGCTCATTTTTCTTGTATTTTTTTGAAATTCTTATAATTTGAGAAAAAACAGCTTTTGCAAGCAATGGTGGAACTGCATTTCCAATTTGTTGCTGTATGTGAGATATTGGCCCTTCAAAGGTAAAGTTGTCAGGGAAACTTTGTAAACGTGCAGCCTCTCTTACGGAAAGCCCTCTGTCTTGACAAGGATGAATCAACATGCTTTTTCGATAGTTTGATATTACAACAGAAGGCTTGTTTGCAACAAGCCTTTTGTATATTCCACTATGACAACGCCCCTTGTCAGCATAATTTCTCATCAAACAATCAGGAATGTTCCGCCAATTTCCACCTTGCGGTATATGTCGGTACCTTTCTATAACCAGTTCATTGTTGCGTGACACATAGTTCTGCGTGGCAAAATCTGATTTTTCACGCATTTGTTGTGCGTAATCACTTGCCTTTTCAAAAGGTATTATGTAAGGGGCTTCTGCTAACATTTGTCCATTAGCAAGTATTGGCAAATCAGCAATAGCTTCTTCTACAGTGACTTCATAATCAAAAGGTTTTGGAAACTCGAATTCTATTCCATTTTTATTACCCACCATAAAGAACCTATTTCTTTTTTGTGGTACGCCATAATCGGAAGCCCACAGAATACCTGATTTTACTTTGTATCCTAATTCTTGGAAACAATTCTCTATCATGGTCTTTGTCTTGCCTTCATTAATGTTGGTAAGTCCCCAAACGTTCTCTAAAACGAACCATGTAGGCTTGATTTCTTTAACTAATCGTACAAATTCTAAGAATAAAAAATTATTCTTATTCTTCATGTTCCTTGTCCGTGTATTGGAAAGTGAAAAACCTTGACATGGAGGACCTCCCATAATAACAAACACAGGATATTTTGAGGAGATAAGATCTGATGATTTTATATCCTTAATATCACCTTGGTGTACTTCCGCCCCCTTGTGATTTCGCAAGAAGGTTTTAGCAGCACTTGGATTAATTTCTACAGCATGACTAATTTTTATTCCAGCCATTTCTGCACCAAGACTTAGACCTCCTGCACCAGAAAAAACATCTATTCCGTACAGCATTGTTTTTTTTGTTACTCTTTATTCATTTATTATAATTCAGAATTTGTTTTAACAACATTCTATTATGTTCATTACTAGTGACAGATTATCTTTTAAAAGAATTGTCAATTATTGACTACAAAAGTAAGAAATCTTATTCAGACGAAAGAATAAATAATTGGAAATCTTTATTTAGGGCATCACATTTCTGTAATTTGAGGTGATTTGCAATAACCAACGCTACAAATCGCCTCTCATTGTCATTTTCTAGATAAACCTTGTGACTTCTTTTTTGGTGATGCTCCTAACCCCAACTTCTGTGTTCCGTCCCAATTAGTGAGTTGGTCTGCACAACCATTGGAGCCACCGAGTGAAACGTATGTGTCTGCGTTGCATGACATGTGGTCAATGAACGAAAGGAAGTTCTAAATGATGGGTTCGGTATAAACTACCTCATCAGTAGCAAAGAGTTTTGTCCAGTGTGCGACACATTCTCTCCGATAGTTGCCACAACCATTCCAATCCATGCTTGCGAGAAATCTGTCAACAGCAGATGCTACTCCTTGTGGAGAGCGAAGCGCAATGTTGGATTTTGTGGCAGTAGCCATAATACCATAATAGATTGCTTTGGCTTCTTTCT
>ERZ870052.908-NODE-908-length-10919-cov-6.716196_pt1 | contig 10919 bp, 9 predicted proteins | sample MGYA00520889_ERZ870052 | MGnify/ENA primary metagenome ERZ870052 (study PRJEB32232, sample SAMN07284988) | human gut metagenome | biome: human-associated habitat; material: feces | host: Homo sapiens | place: Tanzania | collected 2014-08-14 ...
GCTTTCCCAATACCGGGTCAAGCCGTTGGCTGTGCGCTGGGCAAGGGCGAGATATTCTTCGGTTTTGCTTGGCATAGCGTTCCTCCTTTTTTCGAATTTTAGGTTATAAAAAGAGCGGGCAACCGTTTTAGGGTTGCCCGCAGAGGGTATGTAATAATTTGATTGTTCGTCAAACTGGAAGTTGCCGAATTCTTCATAAAAACAATGCACCAAGGTATTAGTAGTGATTCCAATAGCAAGAGACATTGAATTGGATGTGATCGTCGATACTTATTATTGCAAAACACCTTTTTCTGTGAAAAAGTCCATTAGGCGATTGTTAAACACCCTCTTGATATCCCTTAATGCCGAAAGAGATGAATAATCAAAGGCATATAACTTCTTTTTCTCATCTTCAGTCATTTCGATTTCTGCAAATTGCTTAGAATACTTGGTTTTTGCCATCTCCAACAGCAAATCCAGAAATGCTTTTTTCTCTGCCGTTGTAGGCTCCTCAAATTCGCATACTAAATCAAAGCGTGTTTGAAGTTCAGGAGGAATTGCTTTTTTGTATTCTGCTTCGCTGAGAAGGTTTGAAGTAAAGATAATAACATATCCATCCATGTCATACTCTCTTGCCATGGAATCGGTAAAACGCCCTTCTTCCAACAACTCCAGAAAGAAAGAGAAAACTGGACGAGTAGTCTTTTCAAATTCATCGCAAAGCAGTACACCTACTTTGCTCTTTTGGATTTTCTCACTTAATTCTCCGTGATTACAGCCAACATAACCTGCCGGGCTTCCAATCAAACTATTCAACGCATCTTGACTACTGTAGTTCTGGAAATTGATTTTAGCTAAATAACAATCATTTTGAAGCCCGTTTGCAATTAGCCTTGCAACCTCAGTTTTTCCAATACCAGATGCACCAAACAGGAAAATCGAAAGAACCGTCTGTTCCTTTGCTTTGTTTAGAGAAATAAAATTCTTTAGAGCATACCGCAGTCTTTCTTTAAAATAATTATGTCCAATTAAATTATGATTGAATGCATTGATGAAAGCGTCAAAAGCCCCTCCATTCAAGTTTGTGACTTTTGTAAGTTTAATTTCTTCAGGTTCTTTTTCTCCTAATCCAGATAAATCAGGAAGCAATTTACAGACAGGTTCCTGTCCGTCCAAAAACAGTGGAAAATATTTTAGAAGCACATCAATCTGAGAGGTTTGTGCAATAACCTTGATATTTGGCAAAATGCTAAGAAATTGTTCGAGTGCATAAATCAGAGCTTTGTTGTCCTCGATTGCATATGACACGGAAGTCAAATCCAATATAGCCAATTGGGAAGCCTTATTGAACTGCTCAAATTCTTTTCGTAGTTCACCGCTCGCCCGAGAAAAAGTTGCAATTGGAATGTCATTCGTTTCTGCGTATCGAATGATTGTGTCCAAATCCTGCGCATTATTGTATTTATATATCTTTTGCCTTGGATATGGCTTAAACTCATGCGTTTCCTCGGAGCTGGAATTCTCCTCACCATCTTCCTCAAAATAGCATTTATAATCAGAAAATAAAAGAGGCAGTAATTCCATGGCACTTTCTGCAATGGCCGCTTCTGCAATTACAACTGTATCCTCCGACATACTTGTAAAATTTATATATGTCGGTTCTATATTGTTTTTGTTAGTTAACAAAAAATGTACCAAGGCAGATATGTCAATGCAAACTTCAGAACAGGAATCGAGCATATCCTTTGTCTCTCCAAATATAAAGGCGAATACTTCTCTTTCTTCCTGGATTTTCCTCAATTCCTCAAGATTGCGGTAAGTAAACAGGGTATGATCCATAGTTATTTCCTCCTCAATTTACTTAACCAAATACCAAAGCGATTCCACCAGTGAAATTTTGGAGCAGGGGTTTCTTCCAGTTTGAATGCCACATCTTGAATTATTGCTAAGGTGTCAACGAAATGATAGTCATTATCACTCTTTTTTGTTTCTGTATTATGCGATACAGGCTGCGTGTTGCTTTTGATTATTTTGCTGGCAGTTTCCTCCTGCTTTTCCTTACGAGCACCGGCTTCTTGGAAAAAGGTGAATGTATTTGAAGTGATAAATTCTTCGCCTACGATGCCTTTATAGATGCCAACAATAGATACATGCCCAATAAGCAGATCGTTGATGTTGTACTTGTTCTCAAATTCCGATTGAATCTCCATTGGAATCTTAATGATGATTTCAGATACAGGTTCTTTCATACTTTCATCATATACAAGTCCCTTCAAAATATAGGCATAGTCTTGCAACATCGAACTGACCAGATTGTTTATTTCCATACCTTCTACCCGCATACCCTTTAATGCATCACGGCGTAGAATAAGGAATTGCCGCAGACTTTCTTCATTCAGTAGTTCTAATTTAACGCGATTTACTTTTACAAGATCGCCCTCTACCGAGTTGTCCAATAAAGTCACAGAGGCGCACTGCTCAATGATCCTACGCAAAAGGATAGATTTGGTTGTCTTTACGTCCAAACTTTCCACTACTTTTGACGACGATGTGGAAGTTTCCTTTGCGTCTGCTGAAATAGACGCCTTTATTCCATCAAGGAACTGTTTTGTTCCTTGTGCAGAGATGGAAGATGTAAAACCATACTGTTCTTCAAAACTGCTTGATTTGTCGGTTTCAATTTTAGTAAGGATAACATTGTTAATCATCATTGCGATTTCATATACCTTACTGAAATTCAGATAGTAAATATTAAAATCACGTGATTTCTTTTTCTCAGCGGTATCCAAATGAGTCACCTCTCCTATATTTTATAATTCCTGTGTCAGTGATACCCAATGCTCACCCACAATATCTTCGGCAAATTCCAAGTTATTGAGTTCAGTATACCACACCAAAAGCCAAAAGAGAATATGTACGCCGCCCGCAGGCGGCAAAGATCAGTCCTGTGGAAATTCCAGTTCAGCAAACTTCGCATCGGTCAGCAGTTTCAGCTTCTTGATAACCTGTTCGGACAACTCCCTCAGGGCAGTCTCATCAGGCATCAGGTAGCACTGCATGAGCCGCAGTTCGTGGATGATCCCCAGCCGGGTGCCGGTGTTGTAGAGCATTATTAAGGTTAATTCTTCATGGTTAAAGTTCATGGCCGTTCCTCGCTTTTCGGCACCCGGTGGGATTGCACTCCGGGGCATCGCACTTCTCTTTGAGATTCATCAGCACCGAAGGGCGTTCAGGCTGCTTGTCCAGAAACCCCTGTAAATCCTTGAAGCCGATGCTGTCCACATAATGCACGGATACCTCGCCATTGCGTTTAAGTGCGACCACATCGCTGACCGACAGGCTGTGCCCCTCAAAATCCTGTGGACGGGAGAGGTTGAACATCTGAAACAGTTCTTCCAGAACCTCGTTGTCCGGCACATCCTGCCACATGGCGGGCAAATCAGCATAGTAAGTGACCTCGTAATGTTCCGGGTCTGGCGTTTTGCCACGACGATGCAGTTCCCGCATGGAAGCAAATCTTTCATCGAAGATTTTTTCGTCATGCCGCAGCTGCATCACCATATAAACATCGCACCCTGCGTTCAGAAACTTCTGCGGGATGTCCGTCATGGGTTCACCGTCAAAATTCTGGTTCCATTTTTGCTGCATCGTTCACCTCACAGTTCTGGCTCAGAGCGTACAGACGATTTCGGCACAGACGTATCGCTTGCCAGTTCTGCCAGCTTTTCCAGTGTGGAAGGGCGATGGTCTGCGCTCAGTTCCTCGGCTTCTGTAACTTTGTCCATGACGGCATCGTAGTCCTGTAGCAGCCGCCGACCCTTTTCCATGTGGTGCGCTTCCAGAATCTGCTCACGGGCTTCCTGAATGGTCAGTTCCGGGGAATCCAACTGCCCGCCGTCCATCACGGAAAAATCGCTGTGGTAAATGGTGTAGTCCCATCCATCCTCACAGGACTGGATGGCAAGATAACCTTTGCCACCCAGTTCCCATGCGGCCTGCTCGTCCTGTGTCTGAATTTCGGGGTAGAAGTCGGCATGGTTCCGCTCCATGACCTCGGCAAACTGGCAGATGTGGAACACATTGCCCAGACCGCCCATGTCAAAGTGATAATCATCCAGATGTTCCACCCGTGCCGTAAAACTGCGCCCATCCGGGTAATCCACCTGAATCACGCCGCCATCTGGAATGCGATAGAGGTCATCATAGTGGCTGTTGATGAGACGAATATCCTTCGGCAGCGTTTCCGGCTCCCAGATGCGCCGTCTGCCGATGCCCGCCTGCGGGATGTTTTCGAGGATCTTTACGCTTTCCTGTTGGATGACCTTGCGGTCATCGTCCGAAAGTTCAAACAGATACCAGTTCCGGGCGGCAGAAATGGCGTTCCTGCCATCGGGCGGCAGGTTCTTTTCCGAGATCTGCCCGCTTTCCAGCGGCTCACCAGTTATCTTGTTGTAGGTGGCAAAGCCGACTCCTGCACCGTTTTCCCGGAGATGGAGATAGCGTTCATCGTTGATAAGGTAGACCGCTTCTTTTATCTGCGCCATCAGCAGCCCCCTTCAAATTCCAGAGAAAACTTGCTGCGGCCATCGGTCTCGGTGCTCAGCAACACGGTAGCGTTGTAGGTCTTGCCCTTGGCACTCTTGCAGTCCTTCAGCCGGACACGACCGTCCCGAAGCAGCTTGTCTGCCACATGAGCGTCCATGCGTTTGCCGAGACGTTTCAGAAAAGCATTGTCCTTCCACAGCACAAAACGGCACTCCCGGTTCTCGCAGAACCAGCCCTTTTCACGCTCCACGACAGGCTTACCGCAGTTCGGGCAGACACCAAAAATCTTGTTTTTCATAAGTGCATTCGCTCCCTTCGCAGCCTCGGTGGTCGTTACCAGCGAGGAGATCATCTCTTTAATTTCAGTCATAAAAGTTTCCGGTTCCATTTCACTGCGTTCGATTTGCAGCAGCTTTGTTTCCCAATCGGCGGTCATTTCCGGGGATTGGATTTCTTCGGGCATCACAGTAATCAACGCCTTGCCCTTGTCGGTAGGCAGCAGCACCTTGGTTTTCTTGGTGCCCTTGCGCTCCAGAAAGCCCTTCTGCACCAGCTTTTCGATGGTAGCGGCACGGGTTGCCGGAGTGCCGATGCCCTGACGCTCCACGCCCTCCGGCATACTGTCTGCACTGGCGGTTTCCATAGCGTGCAGCAGGGTGTCCTCGGTAAAGTGCTTCGGCGGCGAGGTCTGCCCCTCTTTCAGTTCAGCACCGGCAACGCTGCACTGACTCTGCTCCTGCACATCCGGCAGAACCGCCGGTTCTTTTTGCTTGCCCAGCAGCTCACCCAGCATTTTCCGCTCCATGGCTTTCCATCCCTCGGACAGCACCACCTTGCCCTTTGCGGAGAACTCCTCCCCGGCGCAGATGGTGGTGAGCGTGGTTTCTGCATAGCGGTGCGGTTCACCCACGGCACAGAGCAGCCGTGCGGCAATCAGCCGCAGAACATTCCGCTCCCCGGCAGGGAGGGCGGCAAGGTCTGCGTTTGCCATGCTTTTCGTGGGCAGCAGTGCATGGTGGTCTGTAACCTTGCTGCCGTTGATGACCTGCTGCACATGGATAGGAAGCGGTTTCTCCATGGCAAACGCCTTGCCCGTGTCCGTCACCAGCCCCGGCAGGGATGCTGCCATATCCTCCGTCAAAAATCGGCTGTCCGTGCGGGGATAGGTGATGAGCCGTTTTTCGTAAAGACTTTGGGCATAATCCAAGGTCTGCTGTGCCGTAAATCCCAGCAGACGGTTTGCATCCCGCTGCAATGCGGTAAGGTCATAGAGCTGCGGCGGGCTTTCGGATTTTTCCTTGCGTTCCATCTTCTGCGCCGTGATACGCCCCTCCTTTCGACATTTGGAAAGCAACAGTTCGGCATCCGCTTTCTGTGCAAACCGCTTGCTGGATGCTGTACCGCCATCGGCAAATGCTAACGAAACCGTGTAGAACTTTTCTGGGGTAAAAGCAGAAATAGCAGATTCTCTCTGTACAGCCATTGCCAGCGTAGGGGTCATAACGCGCCCCACCGCCAAGGGCTGGCTGTACAGGCATGAAAAAAGCCGGGACGCATTGATACCGACCATCCAGTCGGCACGTTCCCGGCAGAGTGCTGCGTTGTACAGCGCATCGTATTCAGTTGATGGTTTCAGGTGAGCGAAACCCTCCCGGATGGCAGATTCCTCCATGCTGGACAGCCACAGGCGGGAAAAGGGCTTCTTGCAGCCCGCTTGCTGGTAGACCAATCGGAAGATCAACTCGCCCTCACGTCCGGAATCGCAACTGTTCACAATACTATCTACATCCGGGCGGTTCATCAGCTTTTGCAGGATACCGAACTGCTTTTGGGTGGACGCAGACACCAGATACTGCCACTTTTGCGGCAGGATGGGCAGGTCGGCCACGCTCCACTTGACGAATTTTTCATCGTACACGTTGGGCGGAGCCAGCTCCACCAAGTGCCCTACGCACCAGCTGACGAGATAACCGTTGCCCTCCCAATAACCATCCTGTCGATTGGTTGCACCGAGAACCTTTGCGTAAGCTGCCCCGACTGAGGGTTTCTCGCTGACCACAAGTTGATAAGACAATAAGCATCAACTCCTGTTCTTTTCAGATTTAGATATGTAAGGCGGCAAACGCCGCCAGTAAAATTATTCTTCTGTGTTATCCTCCTCACCGGCTTCTTCCGGTTCATCCTCCACAGGAATTTCAAAGTCGCCCTTGTCCTCAGTGTAGTTTGCATCGGGGTCGAGGGCTTCTTTTTCTGCCTGCTTTTTCTGCTTCTGCTTCATAAAGGTGTAAATGCCGCCGCCAGCAACCAAACCGACCAGCGCCAGTACGCCTAAGAATGTGGCAGCATACTTCGTAACTTTGTTGCCACCAGTCTGTTCAGAACCGGATGCCTCCGCTTCTTCCGCAGCCTTTTTCGCATCCTCTTCGGCCTGTTTGCGCTCCTGCTCTGCCTGCGCCGCCGCTTCTTTTTCAGCGGTGTAGGCATCGGCATCTTCATCTTCCATCAGGGAAAGAAGGTCGGCTTCGTCCACAAGATTCATGAAATGAACCGTGTTTTCCCCCTTGTCGTTGCGGTCGATGACCAGATAGAATGTGTTGCCAGACTTCGACACCAGAGTGATGAACTGCTGGCCAGAGCCATCCGAATAACTGGTATGGTAATCATCCACCAGCGTCAGATTGCCCTCCGGGGTCAGGGCACCAGCTTCCTCATCGGTCACGGTGACTACATCTTCTTCATCGGTGGTAGAAGTCAGGACAGGCTGTTCCGCTTCCTCCACAGGCTCACCGCCATAGGCAAAAGCAGGAGCCGCCATGCCAGCGCACAGTGCCACCGACAGCATCAGGGCGCAGAACTTATTCATCATCTTCATTATCAGATTCCTCCTTGTTGAACGTAGCACCGACTGCAGACAACGCAGCCGGGGTCGGGGTGGAAGTTGCAGACTGGCGCAGCAGGGCGGCAAGCTGTTCCGGCGTGACCTTGGCGGTGCGCACCATCTCGTTGACCTCGGCAGCTTCTGCTTCCTGAATCCGCCGCTCAAGGCTTTCAATGCGAGTGTTGATCTTAATGCGACGCTCCCTTTCCTTTTCCAGAGAAGCGCGCAGTTTATCGAGTTTTTCGCTCATTTCTTCCTCCAATCATTTTGAAAGCCGTCCAAAACCGGACAGGTATTTCTGCCAGTAGGACGAGTGAATATCAGCATACTTTATGGGGTCTCCGGCAGACACCATCTTGCCGTTTCCAAGGTAGTAGAGTAGGAAAGTGCCGCCTTATCGTATTTCTACGACAGGTTTGCACAGACCTCTCCCAGAACCGTGCTTGCGCCTCTCAACGCACACGGCTCCCCATTTTTTGCTCCATTTCAAAAGTTATTCCGTTTTAGTTCCATGATGAATTCTCATGTGGCATTTGTGGCACACAACGATTGTCTTGCGCCTCTTTGCCAGCATGACTTTCTCCCAATCAGCTTTACCTTTCAGGTTTTTGACCTTGTTTACATGGTGGATTTCATAGCTATCGCTGTCTGTACAGCCGCAGACTTCACAGACTTTGGCCTTCAGACGTTCCTCGAAGGAGGTTGTGTTGTGCGAATAGCGATACGCCAAATCGGGCACTTTTTCCGTCAAATCTTTGCCTTTGCAATCGCTGTACTTAGCGAACATCATACGGCGTTTTCCCTTTTTGGTTTCATACGGAACACCCCATGCGCCAGTCCCATCTCTGTATTCATAACGAACCTTAGAAATTCGGGAGCGATGCTTGTTTGCGAGTGTTTTCAGACAGCTGTATTCCATCAGATAGCCAAAGTAAACGAGCTTGTTGAAGTTGCTTGCAATGGCATAATAGTTACAGAGCCCTCGGAGTTCCGCATTATAAATCATTACGATTTCCAAATCCGTGCGGTTCAGCAGAATGGGGCGATGAATAGGAATCAACCTCTTTCCATCCCTTTTAGCGATGCTATGGGACAGTAAATAGGTCTCCACCTTATCTTTCAGTGGAATATTGAGTTCCACTTTGTTGTTCATAGTGCGCATTTTTCGTTTTCCAGAGCGTTTGACACTGGCATCCCTGCGCACCCGAACATCAAAACCAAGGAATCGGGCAGGAGTATTGCTGTGCGTAATGAGGGTCTTTTCTTGACTCAACTCCATTTTCAGAGTGTCCCGGACAAAATCCGTGAGTTTTGCCTTAATCGCTTCGCATTCCTCTCTTGTCCCATTGACTGCAATCAGAAAGTCATCTGCATAGCGAACATATTTCAATCGCTTATCGGTACACGCTTTTGCAGGTGTCCGAAATAACTGCTTTGTCAGTTGCTTGTGCTGAGCAATCAGCTGCTCCCGCATTGTTCCTTCAGCTTTCTTGATTTTCTCATGCAGTGCGTCTCGCTTGCGCATTATCATCTTGTATTCTTCCGTAAAGTTTCTCGGATTGTATCCGTGGTCAAATTCCTTCTTCAGCTGCGTGATATACCTGTCCAATTCGTTCAGGTAGACATTCGCAAGAATTGGGGAAATGATTCCACCCTGCGGGCATCCGCTATAGGTTTCATGGAAATCCCAGTCTTCCATATAGCCGGATTTCAGAAACATACGAATCAGGTTCAGAAAACGAGCGTCCTTGATTTTTCGGTTCAGCACACCAATCAGCGTGGAATGGTCGATGTTATCAAAACATCCCTTGATGTCGCCCTCAATGAACCACTTTGCTCCGGTAAACTCATGCTTGATCATGGCAAGTGCCGTGTGGCAGCTTCTGCCCGGTCTAAAGCCGTGGGAATAGATAGAGAAAATTGGCTCATAGATGGCTTCCAGAATCATACGGATAGCTTCTTGCACCAGCTTGTCAGCGAATACAGGAAGTCCCAGCGGGCGCAGCTTGCCGTTCTTCTTTTGAATATAGGTTCTGCGTACCGGCTTGGGTTCATATGACCCTGTTCTCAATGCTTCAATGATGGCTGTCACATACTGCTCGCTAAATCCATCAACCGTATCATCATTCACACCCTTCGTTCCTGCACCCTTATTGGAGTAAAGATGCTGGTAGGCGATAAAGTAAATATCCGGCCTCAAAAGATAGCGGTACAGTCGTGTAAACACTTCATCTTGGTTCTTTTGGGAATTTTCTTGTAATTTTGTTAAAATCTCCATTGTTGATTTCATTGAGGCTTTCCTCTCTAATCAATTTCTGATTTTAATGCGCAAAAAACTGCTTCTCTTCGCCATGTGAGCGGCTTTCCCGCATCCGATTTTACGGCTTTTCCTGTCAATTCAGGATTCTCGGACTACTACAGAAGCTCCGTTGTCATGCCGGATTTTCAGTGTCATCTTTCTAGCATAGCCTTGAAATTTATCACATTGCTGCATTACACATAGCTTTTTCAAGCGTTCCGGTTTAGACAATCTCCAGTTGACGATAGTAGTAGGTCAGTGTGAATTATCGGATATGCTTTCGTTCCGTTACTATCGGTTCTCCGACGTGCCGCACAGGGGATTAGCAACCCATAGGAAGGAATTTATTTCCTACGGTCCCTGTACCAAAGGTTTCAGACAATTTTCCTTTGCCCACACGTAACAAGGGCTTGGAACTCACCTTAAACAATTCAGTTTTATCCTTATATTCACTTATCCTTGCAGTTCAGTCGTGCCCGATTGTCTTTAGGCAACTTACCGCTTTCCTGCCGTGCTCTTTTCCCGTACATCTTTCGACTTTCGGTAAAGCAGGTGGATTCCCGCGTTGCTTTGCGGGGTAGTACCTTAGCCACAGCCTCCTTTCTCTACTTCTACTATCGTCCTTACTGGACGCACGATTCCAACGTGACTTTTTCCGGGGGTATCGTACGTTCCCTCGAAGAAAACAAGGTCACCGGGCTTTGCTTCGGCTTCGCTGATGTGCTGGCTCTTGTTCCACAAGCCGTTGGCGGTGGTGCGCCCCACATCGTAGTCATTCTGGTTGTAGACCCAGCAGACGTAACCCGAACAGTCAAAGCCAGTTTCCGGGGTAGAGCCGCCCCAGACGTAGGGCGTGCCCACATACTTTTGGGCTTCCTTGTAGATTGCGGCAAACTCGCTGTCGGTCAGGGCTTCTGCCGGAACCTGATAGTCGATGCCCGGTGTGCCAGAACCATCCGAGCCACCGGGCGGCAGTCCGCCGTTGAACAGGTAAGGTCTGCCACCCAAGGTGTCCTGAAAGATCTCGTACCGTTTCCATTGGTCGTTGTCCAGTTCCTCCCGGATAACGACTTCCAGCCCTTTGTTCACCAATTTGGTGTGGAAGATTTTGTACTCGTAAGGCACCTGCGTGGGGACTGGGATTCCTGCCGGGCTGATGACCCACACGGTCTTATACCGTATCTGCACCTCCACCCATGTGGTCAGCTTGTACTG
>ERZ870052.910-NODE-910-length-10918-cov-3.898257_pt1 | contig 10918 bp, 8 predicted proteins | sample MGYA00520889_ERZ870052 | MGnify/ENA primary metagenome ERZ870052 (study PRJEB32232, sample SAMN07284988) | human gut metagenome | biome: human-associated habitat; material: feces | host: Homo sapiens | place: Tanzania | collected 2014-08-14 ...
GATAATATTTTCTCTGTATCTGCTATTTAAATTTTCTATTCTTTCTACGGCACGATTTAACTTGTCGGCAAATTCTTCATCATTCTTTGCTGCATCGAGTACTTCTTCATAATGATTGCCACAACTATCCGGCATTTCAACATCCATTCCAGCTGATATGCATTCCTTAAGATTAACGCATGCACCCCAGTCACTCATTACCAGCCCTTTATATTTCCAGTCATCCCTAAGAATATCCGTAAGCAGATATTTATTTTCACAGGCAGAAATTCCATTAAGATAATTATAACTTGCCATAACCGTTGCCGGTTTTGCCTTTTTTACAGCCTTTTCAAATGCCCTGAGATATATTTCATGCAATGCTCTGTCATCTATCATTGAATTACATGTCATTCTATGTGTTTCCTGACTGTTACCAGCAAAATGCTTTAAGGATGTTCCAACACCGCATTCCTGCATTGAATTAATATAGGCTGTTGCAAGCTCCCCTGCAAGATAAGGATCCTCCGAATAATACTCAAAATTTCTGCCACACATAGGAGAACGCTTAATATTAACACCCGGTCCTAAGACTACAGATACGCCTAATTCCTTTGCTTCCTTTGCAAGGCCTTCTGCCATTTTCCCAATTAATTCTGTATTCCATGAACATGCCACACTGCTGGCTGTAGGAAAACAGGTTGCTTCATAACTGTCGTTATTCTTTGCTCCATCTTCCTGTGCACGTATTCCGTGAGGTCCATCAGACACATGAATATCACCTATATGCCATGCTCCATGTCCCGTCACAAGCCTGCACTTTTCATTCAGACTTTTCCCCATATAATAACCTCCATTCACGCCCATTTATCTATGCTCACAATATCATTTATTATTGATAATCTATATTAAATTTATGTTGTGATATATCATTTTTATTATATAATATAAATGTAACAACATTTATATTAATTGTTATATGATTGGAGAAATAATGTCAGAGAATGATACAAAAATCAGCTATGAATTTCTGGATTCTTCCAAAAACTTTATATATAACGCACGCGAAACTGGCAAAACACACTCAGCTTTCCAATATGAACTTATGTTATTCACGGCTATTAAAAACGGTAATATTAATGGTGTCAGAACATCTCTTGAACTATATAAAAAATCAGGTCTTATTATTGGACATATGTCTGATAACCTTTCAACTGAAATACACTACTGGGCTGTTTCCACCATCGCGGTTGCAATACATTATGCTATACTTGGGGGACTTGATGAAACTGAAGCCTACCAATTAAGTGATGAATATATTCAGGGAATTGATTTGCTGCCTACAATGGATGAATGCATAGAATATCTGAGCCAGAAAGCCATCGAACTTGTAACAAAAGTGAAGGAAAATAAAATTCCACAATGCTACAGCCCGCTTATCAACAGATGCATACATTTAATCCATGTTAATCTTCACAGCAGGCTGAAAATAGAAGAAATTGCACGCACATTCCATGTATCAAGAGATTACCTTTCACTGGCGTTTAAGAAAGAGACCGGAATTCCTCTTCATCAATATATACTCAACCAAAAACTTGAAGAAGCAAAAAACATGCTCTCATATGGAATGTCTATTAATGAAACCAGTTACACTCTATGTTTTTGCAATGAGAGCCATTTCATACAATTATTTAAGAAAAAATATAATATAACACCAGCAGTATTTGTTGCTTCACTATAAAATCAGAACCACCAGCTAAGCCGGTGGTTCTGATTTATCTCATAAGCATTATCGATATAATAAATTCATTTTCCTGTTCATCAAACTGCTCAATATGACTACCTTTATATTTATCAACAATCTTTTCTATACTCTTCATTCCATATCCATGTTTCTTATCGGTATCTTGCTTTATTGATATATACTTACCTTTTACTATTTTAGGCGGAAGTGAATATGAATTAACACATTTTATAAATATAGTTTCATTCTTTCTTTTAACAATTAACTCAATATATCTTCCGTCCAGTTTTGAACAATGCTTTGCTGCTTCATATGCATTTGATAATATATTTCCAAACAAAGCTACTATATCTGTAGCAACTATGTCATCTATTGTACCAGGACGTATATCTACAACAAAGTCGATGTTCTGATTATAACATTTTTCTGTATACTCACTTATTAATCCATTAAGTACATTATTGTTAGAAAATGTGGTTCGCTTCTTTATATCATACTGTTCCATTATTGATATAATATATTTCTTGAGATCATCATCAGCCTGCATATCAAGCATAGTATTAAGATGATTGTTCATATCATGTCTTAATATCTCAAGACTTTCATTCTTCTCATTCTCTAACCTATAATATTTCGCATCTGCTTTTTCCTGCTCTAACTGAATCTTAATACGTTCATTCTCAGCATTTCGCTCATCAATTCTTATATTAGTCCATAATATCAATATATCTGAGCATACTAAACCCACAGAGCTTATCATCATCCATACAGTTTCTTTCCTATGCAAATTCCATGTTGTTCCAATAATATAATATGTCATAAAAACTATTAAGGATGTTGTTAATGAACCAATTAAAAGAATCTTTGACATATCATTCCTATCAAAAACCACACTTCTCTTTCTTATAAATACCAATGCCTGCACTATTAAAAAGTAAAATATATTACATAAACAACCCATAAATATTATATCTGCCGCATTATTTTCTCCTGCATTATGAATTCCAACAATATATCTTACTGTAAAAAACATTATCAATTCTGATAATGCCATCATAGCTATAAGTATAACGCCCCAGAATATTGCGGTTCTTTTATTAACATCATACAGGAACATAATAAGAAATATGTAAACCACTAAATTAACAATTGTTATTGCATATATATTACTATTCAGAAATACCGCAAACATTAAACCATGTCCTAAGAAAATTAAGCACCCTGTAAACAATTGTCTGTATTTTGCTTCATACATCTGCGACATGCTTATCCATAATATTACAGCTTCAACAATATGTGCAAACGCGTTACTAATCACCATTACTATTTCCATAAAAATCACTCCTGTCCAGCAAGATATAGGAGCATTTTCTGCTTAAATGCTGCTCTCTTTTCTCTAGATAAATCAACTGGCTTTGCAACTCCTCTAAGCTCAACATGTTTATCCGTAAACCTGATTACTCTGTCAATATTCACAATACATGATTTGTTGACAAGAAAGAATTTGTCTTCATCAAGAACATTTTGCCAATATGAAAGACTTTTAAGGCTTGTATATGACTCTGTATCTGTACGGATGTATCTTTTTCTGACCAGTGACTCTATGCATATAATCGAATCCTGTTCAATAATTGTATTGTTACCGTTATATTCTATATTAACTTTCTTACTCTGATGCTTGCTGCACAATAATAATGCTTTCTGAAGACCTCGCATAATTACAGGTCTTTCGAGTGGTTTGTTGATATATCTGAAGACGCCCTCGTCCATTGCATCATCAAGATAACCCATATAGGAGGTTATTATGAATAACACAATATGCTTGTTATTGTTTCTTAGACATCTTCCTGCTTCAATGCCATTAATACCCTGCATCTCAACATCAAGAAATGCTATGTCAATCTTTTCATTATTCTTAGCTGCTTCATCACCGCTGTTATATTCATAAACTTTGTAATCAGTTATCTTATGCTCAGCAAAGAATTCATCCACATATTTTCTTATCATATCAACATAAAGCTTATCGTCATCACATATTAATATATTCATGCATTGTCCTCTTCACTTAACCAATTAATAATTTTATTATAGCAAAATGTTTAAAAAAACGACAGAAATTTCTTTCTGCCGTTTCACTAACATATATTATCACACTAAGAAGCCTGCTCAAACTGTGAATTATAAAGGTCAGCATAGAAACCATTCTTGGCAAGAAGCTCATCATGAGTTCCCTGCTCAACGATATCACCATCCTTCATAACAAGTATCACATCAGCGTCTTTAATGGTTGAAAGTCTGTGTGCAATAACGAAGCTTGTTCTGCCCTTCATCAGGTTATCCATAGCCTTCTGTATTCTCTCCTCTGTTCTTGTATCAACAGAAGATGTTGCTTCATCAAGGATAAGGATTGGATTATCCGCAAGGATTGCTCTTGCAATTGTAAGAAGCTGTTTCTGTCCCTGTGAAACATTGCTTGCGTCCTCGTTAAGCTCACAATCATAGCCACCCGGAAGAGTCTCAATAAAGTGATGGGCGTTGGCTGCCTTGGCTGCTGCAATAACCTCCTCATCAGTTGCATCAAGCTTTCCGTATCTTATATTCTCCATAATTGTACCTTTATAGAGCCATGTATCCTGAAGAACCATTCCAAATGCGTCTCTTAATTCTCTTCTGTTGAAATCCTTAACATTATGTCCATCAACAAGAATAGCTCCATCATTAACATCATAGAATCTCATAAGCAGTTTAACAATAGTGGTCTTACCTGCACCTGTCGGTCCAACGATAGCAACCTTCTGTCCAGGCTTAACATTTACACTGAAATTCTTGATGATAGTCTGGTTCTCATTGTATCCGAATCTTACATGCTCGAAATCAACCTCGCCCTTAATTCCATCTGTAGAAACAGGATTCTTAACAGTCTGGTCTTCCTCTTCTTCATCAAGAAATTCAAATACTCTCTCAGAAGCTGCTGCCATAGACTGTACCTGATTGATAACCTGAGCAATCTGCTGTATTGGCTGTGTGAAGTTCTTCACATACTGGATAAATGCCTGAATATCACCGATTGTTATAACATTTTTAATAGCAAGAAGACCGCCTGTTAATGCAACACATGCGTAACCTAAGTTACCTACAAACATCATGATTGGCTGCATCATTCCTGAAAGGAACTGTGACTTCCATGCTGAACCGTAGAGGACATCATTAGTCTTGTTAAATGAATCAACCATATCCTTTTCTTTATTAAATGACTTAACAATCATATGTCCGCCATAAGTCTCCTCAATCTGTCCGTTAATATGTCCAAGGTACTCCTGCTGAGTCTTGAAATATCCCTGCGACTTCTTAACAACGAAAGAAACAAGTCCGACTGATATTGGAAGAATTATAATAGCAATAAGTGTCATGAGAGGCGAAATGCTTAACATCATAATAAGAACACCAATCATAGTAGTTAAAGATGTAATGATTGTTGTAATACTCTGGTTAAGTCCCATTCCAAGTGTATCAACATCGTTAGTAATTCTTGATAACACCTCACCATATGTCCTGCTCTCGAAATATTTCATAGGCATACGGTTAATCTTCTCGCTGATTTCTTTTCTTAATCTGTAGCAGACCTTCTGTGTAATGCCTGTCATTATCCAGCCCTGTACAAAGTTAAATACTGCACTTGCGGCATACAGACAAAGCACGAATATAAGAATTGTTCCAATCTTTTCAAAGTCAATTCCGCCAGTTCCACCGATTTTCTTTACAAGACCTTCTGACAGAGCTGTAGTTGCCTTACCAAGAACCTTCGGACCAACAACAGAAAATACTGTTGAACATACAGCCATAACTGCAACAAATATTATCGCAATCTTATAGCTTCCAATATATCTTATAAGCTTTCCTATTGATCCTTTGAAATCCTTGGCTTTCTCAACAGGTGCCATTCCTCTTCCCGGAGGTCCCATTCTTCTTTTCGGTGGCATTTTGATATTTTTATTATCTTCCATACTGACTAGGCCTCCTTTCCAAGCTCTTTAGCAGAAAGCTGTGAACTTGCAATCTGCTGATATGTCTCACATGTCTTCATAAGTTCTTCATGCGTTCCCTTGCCAACAATCTTACCATCATCCATAACAAGAATCTGATCTGCATGAAGGATTGTGCTGATTCGCTGGGCTACAATAATAACAGTGGCATCAGACACATTTGCAGCAAGCTCCTTACGAAGAATTGCGTCAGTCTTTAAATCAAGTGCTGAAAAACTGTCATCAAATATAAACACTCTTGGGTGCTTTGCTATTGCTCTGGCAATAGAAAGTCTCTGCTTCTGACCGCCTGAAACATTAGTACCGCCCTGTGCTATAGGACTGTCATACTTCTCAGCCTTATTATCAATGAACTCAGTTGCCTGTGCAATCTGTGCTGCCTTAACGACATCTTCATCGCTCGCATCAGGATTACCGAATCTTAAGTTACTTGCAATAGTACCAGAGAAAAGCATTCCCTTCTGAGGCACATAACCAAGCTCACTTCTTAAGTCATGCATAGAAATATTTCTTATATCATGACCATCAATAGTAATGCTTCCTCCTGTAACATCGTACAATCTTGGAATAAGATTAACGAGCGTTGACTTTCCACAGCCCGTACTTCCTATGATAGCTGTAGTCTTACCCGGCTCTGCTTTAAATGTAATATCCTCAAGTGCATTCGCTTTAGCACCCGGATACATGAAATTAACATGATTAAACTCAACTACACCCTTTGCGGACTCAATTGTCTCAGGATTCTCAGAGTCTTCTATTGAAGAATGTGTATTAATAACTTCATCTATACGGTCAGCTGCAACCATCGCTCTTGGGAGCATTACAGACATCATTGTAAGCATGAGGAATGACATAACTATGAGCATCGAATATGTTATAAATGCAGTCATAGAACCTACCTGCATAACTCCAGCATCAATTCTGTGTGCAGCAACCCACACGATAAGAACTGATAAACCATTCATAATAAACATCATGCTTGGCATCATGAATGTCATTGTTCTGTTAGTAAAAAGCATAGTCTTAGTAAGCTTTTTATTAGCTTCGTCAAATCTTTCCTCTTCCTTCTTCTCTCTTCCAAAGGCTCTTATTACAGAAAGACCAGTAAGAATCTCTCTGGATACAAGATTGACATTATCAACCAGCTTCTGCATAAGCTTGAACTTAGGCATAGCAATTACCATAAGAAGCATTACAAATGCAATGATAACAGCAACAGCCATAACTATAACCCAGCCCATGCCGGCTCCCGTTCCAACAACCTTTATAATTCCTCCGACGCCAAGAATTGGTGCATACAGAATCATTCTCAGCATAATAACCGTAACCATCTGAACCTGCTGTACATCATTAGTTGTTCTTGTGATAAGTGACGCTGTAGAGAATTTGTCCATCTCAGCATTAGAGAATCCCATGACATTAGAATACAGTTTTCCTCTCATATCTCTTGCAACGCCTGCACCAACTCTTGATGCAAGGAAGCCTACACATACAGAAGTAACCGCCATAAGAAGTGCCATGGCAACCATCTTAAGACCAGCTGCCCACAGATACTTAGTCTGAATAGAATCCATGTCCATTCCTGCCTTGGCATCCATGCTCTTTGCATAAGCAACACCCATAGACGAAACAAGAGTCTTTCCCATAGTATCAATAGTCTTCTGGAATTCACTTCGCATAGAAAGGATATCATCCTTACTCATAGCCCCTGCACTATACATTGCCTTCACTATCTGTCTCATATCCACGCATGTAGTTTCAACTTCATTGCCATCTGCATCTTCCATCATCTGTGTAAATGTAGTGAGTTCCACGCCCATAGACTTTCCAATATCTTCTACTGAAACATTGGACAGCTGCTCCTCACTTACATGCATCTGCTCTGCCATACGGCTCTTGAATGCACTTTCAGTCACTGAAGACATCTGGTTGTTAATTATAAGTGCTGTAAAAAGCGTGTCATCTAAATCAGTCTTATTCTTAGAACCTTTGACAGTTAATTCATAAACATTATCATCTTCATTATAAGAATATGACTGTTCCCACAGCTGTACTTCTTCCTCTGTCATAAAAAGCTTCGCAGTGTCAAATTCTTCCTTAGTAATCTTTTCTGGCACAGTATGCTCTATGCCTCCGTTCTGTATACCTGTATCAATGATATCTGAAGTATACGCAGGAAGCGACAAGTCACACACCGCCTGAACTATAAGCAGTGCAAATACCAGCACTATCGACTTCCAGTATGGCAGCACATTTTTAATAATTCTGCTCATAAACACTCTCCCATCTTTATTGATAAATATTTTCAAAAATCTGCTTTCAATAATAAATAAGCGTTTCTTATATTAACACCGATTTCCATCATAGTAAATTAATGTCAAATGTATTTTTATAAATAATTTATAAAGAATGTTTGAATTATAACAATATATATGTTATTATACGCGCGAACGTCATCCGTTTTTCGGAGATGTATCTTAACAAGCCGGAAGGGCTGCATACCTTTCCGCAAAGGAGACAATATGAATACTATTAATGCAACTCGGACTTCTGCAACGAAGTTCAACACTAAGTACATGGTGGAGCTGGCACTTATGGTTGCGGTCATACTCGTTATGTCACTGACCCCATTAGGCTACATCCGTACCCCTGGACTTTCTATCACCCTTTTAACTGTTCCTGTAGCTGTAGGTGCTATCATCTTAGGACCTGTAGGCGGTTTAATCTGTGGTCTGGCATTCGGACTTACAAGCTTTTATCAGTGCTTCGTTGGAGGCGCAATGGGAACTGTTCTTCTCGGAATTAATCCATTTGGTACATTTGTAACAACAGTAGTAACAAGAACTCTTGAAGGCTTCCTTACAGGACTTATATTCAAGGGACTTCACAGTATTAAGGGAGTTAAGAAATTTTCTTATTATATAGCAAGTCTTTGCTGTCCTTTACTTAATACTTTATTATTCATGAGTTCACTTGTTCTCTTCTTCTATAATACAGATTATGTACAGGCCTTCGTTACTGCACTCGGAGCTAAGAACCCACTTATATTCGTAGTATTATTTGTTGGTGTTCAGGGACTTATTGAGGCAGGTATCTGCTTTATTGTTGCCAGTGTGGTTTCCCGTGCATTATATGCTGCACTTAAGCTTAACCAGAATTAACCAGTTACTTTGATTGAACAAATCGGACATTAATCAACGGAGGATTAGTTTTGTTTACAGAGATTTCAGTTAATGATATTAATGATTTTAGATTAGGTCATGCTTCCAATAAGGAAGCTGGCACTGGTGTAACTGTTATATATTTTCCAGACGGTGCAACAGCAGGCTGTGACATAAGCGGCGGCGGTCCGGCATCAAGAGAAACACCTCTTACTATGCCTATGACTGCTGACAATCCGATTAATGCCATCGTACTGTCAGGTGGTTCAGCATACGGTCTTGCCGCATCTGACGGAGTTATGACATGTCTTGAAGAACATGGTATAGGATATAACACAGGCGTTTCACTTGTTCCACTTGTATGCCAGTCATGCATATTTGATCTTGGATATGGAAGTTCTAAAGTACGCCCGGACAGTGCAATGGGTTACGAAGCCTGCATGCAGGCACTTAAGGATAGTAGCGAACCAGTTCAGGGCTGTATCGGTGCCGGAACAGGTGCGACTGTCGGCAAAATTATGGGTATGAAGCAGGCTGAAAAGTCCGGACTTGGAATATATTCAGTGAAAGCCGGCACATTTACAATGACAGCAATTGTTGTTGTAAATGCACTTGGAGATATATCAGATTATGAAACCGGTAAAAAGCTTGCCGGACTTAAGAACGCTGACAGAACCGAGTATGTAAGTTGTGAAGAAGCACTCTATCAGTTCATGGCACCTCGCGATATGTTCACAGGCAACACAACAATCGGTGCAGTTATAACCAATGCTGCATTTAACAAGGCTGAACTTAACAAAATTGCATCTATGGCAAGAAATGCTTATGCACGCTGCATTAATCCAGTCGGCACGATGGCAGACGGAGATACAATCTATGCTGCAAGCACTGCAAAACGAGGCGACAGCGCAGCTGTACGTGTTGATATCAACTTTGCAGGAACACTTGCTGCCCGCGTTATGTCCGCTGCAATTAAGAATGCTGTAATGAATTCTAAGATATCTGATGAAGAATTTTTAAGCATGGTAAAGTAATACATGAAAAAATCCACGGTAAGCTGCTGTACTGGCAGTCTTACCGTGGATTTTTATAGTATCAATACTTACGCTTTTTCAAATACAAGTATTTTCTCTGAGAATTTACTGACAAGCGGAATCCATGTTACAAGCTTATATGCCGGATTCAAAGTATGCATGCCTCTTACAATGTTGTCATCTTTAACTTTTCTGAATCCATCTGCTATTCCCTTGAGATCATCAAAACTGTTCGCTCCCCATGTAAATGTTGCGCCGGTTGCTTTAATTGACTTCTCAAGTCCCTCTTTCTTTACAAACATCGGACATAAAGTTTCCATACACACATATGCATTATCAAAATTATCTCTTATAATTCCAAGCATTGTCTTCACTTCATCTGCTGTCATGTACATGGTAAGACCTTCAATAATGAAAAGCATTTTACCTCTTACTTTTATCTGCTTTAGCCATGCAGCATCTAACACAGAGCAGGCAATCGTTGATATTCTTCCAGATTCCTTAAACACAGAATCCCTTACCTCTATTGTCTCTGGCAGGTCAAGATTGTACCATGTGAGTCTGCCATTATCCATTCTATATGCCCTTGTATCAAGTCCGCAGGCAATATTAACAACCGTACAGTCAGGATTCTTATTTATAAAATCACTTACAAGCTCATCAAATACTACACTTCTTGCTACAATACCACTGCTCATGGCAGTATCTTTACTTGCTTTGCTGAAATCATAATCCAGTCTGTCAACAAGCTCCTCTGCTTTTTCATCACGGAATTTATTCTTAGGATTCCTGCTGTGCATAGCTCTTGCATAAAAGCACTGAAGCATTGTTTCTGCTGTTCCGTTAAGTACCGGTTTAATCTTTTCATTATCCATAGAATGTGTCTCCTTCTATCGTTAAATAAAAATAGCATTGGTTAGTTTTTGCTAACCAATGCTATTTTAACACATTTTTTTC
>ERZ870052.911-NODE-911-length-10898-cov-4.023288_pt1 | contig 10898 bp, 4 predicted proteins | sample MGYA00520889_ERZ870052 | MGnify/ENA primary metagenome ERZ870052 (study PRJEB32232, sample SAMN07284988) | human gut metagenome | biome: human-associated habitat; material: feces | host: Homo sapiens | place: Tanzania | collected 2014-08-14 ...
TATTGGATTATAAAAATTGAATAAATCGGACATGCGGTTGGAAAGTTATCAGATATTTTATAACAAAGAAAAGGGGATTGTATATGCTTAGTGATATTGTATCTGACCATAAGGAACGAATGATTAACCTTAAGAAATATTATCCGTTCTTTAAGCTGTCACAGATATCCTTTGAACAGCTTCTGGAGGGTAAGTGTGCCATACTTGATATGGGATATATATTAATGGCAGTGCTTCGTTTCTTTATTGAAGAAAATAATTTTAAGGAAAAGGAAGTTACTTACAGTGAATATCAGATATTTATAACCGGTGTTATAAAAAATGACTTCGGACTGGCACTTTCTAAGGATGAGTATGAATATATGGCACAGTATATATTTGATAAGATTAAAAATGATGGCAGACCTTTTGAATTTGAATATTTTGACCCTGTGGACAGAAAGAAAAAGATATCGAGGGTAAGAGTCCTTGACAGCACGATAAGAGATAATGTGGTATGGTATTCTATTAATGCAGAAGCGATAGAATTTTATCTTGATACTAAAGAGATAAAGGATGAGAGCAGGATAAGCGTAGCGCAGCTTCTTCTTGAAAAGATGATACGCTCGCAGAATTTCAGGGGCGGTGTTGAAGTCGTTGCAAGGATTAATGAAGAAGTTAAAAGATTATGGCATAAAAAGGATGAGGTTGTATCAATATTATCATCAGATGTATTTGCAGGACTTGCGGCATATGAGGAATTTGTCACTACCGGAATAAAGTGGTTTGAAGAAGAAGACAGATTATTTAAAAAGAATAGTCTGTTAATAGAAAATGCACTTAAAAGACTTGAAAAAAATACAGATAATGATGAAAGATATTATAAGACAGTAAGCGACATCTATGAGCTTGAAAACCAGCTTAAGATTGCAATGAACAGGCATGGGGAGCTTCTGGCGGCCTGTACTGCGCTGCAGAAGCTTACAGATGATGCCGTAAGAAGGGCAAAGCTTGGAAGATTAAGAAGCCATATTGATTTTGTGGGTACATTATCAGATATGATTGCAACAGATAATGCTGATATTCTTAAATGGTTTATTGAGCCGTTACTTAAACCGCAGGTTAGGAAGTCCTTTAATGTTATATCAATAGATGACGCACTGACACAGAGGCAGGTAAGAAGTGAAGAGGCAGAAAAGGTGACAAAAGAAGAGCCCAAAGAGATTATATATGAGGATGAGCTTGAGGATAACAGAATAAAACAAAATTATTCATTTATACTGGATAATCTTGTGCAGGCGTTAAATATGAAGGGCGAATTTACACTTGCACAGTTTAACAAAGCCATGAAAAATACATATGGTGACAGAGTTCTTCTAAATGCCGATTATTATTCATTTTTTGTCAATCTGTGCCAGAAACAAAGATATGAAAAAGGTTATATATACGATAATGAACTGCCGGTAAGTTTTGCTATAATTATGGATAATGATTCAAAGGTTAAGATTGGAGCTCACTGTGAGATTTCCAATGTGCATTTCAGAAAGGAAGATGATGATGGAAAGCAGGAATCTTGAAAAAGCACTTGATATAGTAGCGGTTCTTATAACAGGACAGCCTGTAACAGAAAGCGGGGAGCATGCCGCACTGTATCAGGAATATAATAATAATGCTGAAGTTTATGATATTGTAAATATGTCATTAAAGAAGATGAATCTTGATATATATGGTTATAATAACGGACTGTATGTAAGTGCCGGTGAGAATAATCATATATTTGGTTATTCCAATGAACAGTTAAGACAGGAGCTTGGAATCAAGGTTAATAAAGACCTTTATATGGCATATTTTGTAATATATAATACTATAACGGAATTTTACAGTGATACGGTAAGTTCAACATATGCGGAGTTCGTAAGAGTAGAGGATGTAATAAAAAATGTTGATGACACCCTTATGGGGGTTATAGATAAAAGAAATGGATTCATTAAAAATGAAATCGAAGAAAACAGCTTCAGGCAGATTGCAATAAGCTGGGATGAGCTGCCTGTCAGTACCGTTTCAGAAAATGGCATATTAAGAGCAGCAAGAAATTCCAAGTCGGGTTTTGTTAAGATGGTATTTAATTTTCTTGTGCGTCAGGAGCTATTAGTTGAGAGCGATGACAGATATTATCCTACTGACAGGTTCAGGGCCATAATAGAAAATTACTTTGATAATTACAGAGGCCGTCTGTCACAGATTATGCAAGAACATATAACAGATTAATGGTATGATACGGAGGATTAATTATGCCGCAGATTAACAGGATTCGGGTCAACAATGTAAAATATAATTTTGGAACGCAGTATTATGATGATTTTATGATGCGTTTTAACTGTAAAAATACTATCTATGACCTTGCCAATGGTGGTGGCAAGAGTCTTCTTATGCTTCTGCTTTTGCAGAATGTAATTCCTAATTGTACCCTTGATGAGAAACAGCCCATTGAAAAGTTATTCCGTACAGGCTGTGATAATACAGTAATACATTCACTTGTGGAATGGAAGTTAGATGCATGTTACAGAAAAGATAATTATAAATATATGACGACAGGTTTCTGTGCAAGAAAGGGACATGTGCGCGATGAGTACGCACAGGAAGGGGAGCCCTCTGATACAGTGGACATATCTGACAGTGCAAGTATAGAATATTTCAATTACTGTATATTCTATAGGAAATTCGGTGATAATGACATTAAGAATATTCCTCTTGTAAAAAATGGTGAGAGAGTTACATATAATGGCCTTAAAGCATATCTTAGAGAACTTGAAAAGAATGATTTTAATGTTTCAGTTAAGATATTTGACAGAAAAGGTGATTATCAGAACTTCATAAGCCGTTATGGATTATTTGAGAGTGAATGGGAAATTATCAGGGGAATAAATAAGACTGAAGGACATGTAAGAACATATTTTGAAACTAATTACAGAACCAGCAGAAAGGTTGTGGAAGACCTTCTTATAGAGGAAATAATACAGAAATCTTTTAACAACAAATTAGCTGTTACAGATGATGAAGGAAAGATGGCAAAGACACTTCTTGACATAAAAGATAAGCTTATTGAACTGTCAAAGAAAAACGAAAGAATAAGCAGTTATAACAGTCAGATGTCAGCCCTTGATGATTTTGCGGAATATGTAAGTACTTTTAAGGAGATGTACAGTAAGAAGGAACAGTTAAAAAAATGTTTGTACAATATGTTAATAAAAGCGCACTGTATGTTGATAACTAAAGATGAATATTTTACTTCTGTGGAAAATGAGGCAGAATCAAACAGGCTGTCAGAAGAAGAGGAACAAAGAAAGATACAGACGGCACAGGTTATGGCAGAGCAGTATTCCCTTAAGTCAATAGAAGCACTTATAGCAGAAAATGAAAAAGCAAGGGAGTATGATAATAACCGTCTTATACAGCTGCAGGATAAATTAAGACTTATGGAATCGGCGAATGACTATAACGATTACATACAGTATGACAAAGCAATGTATGAGGCACAGCTTGCTGTAAACAGTGTGCTGCGTGATAATAAAGAGATAATAGAGGAATTAGCAGTTATAGCAAAGGCTTATAAAATATTATATGATACAGACATTAAAAAACTTGAAGAGGAGCTTGTTACAGCTAAAAATAAATATGAAGAGTCCGGCATTAAATATGCAGAATGTAATAATAATATCTCGGAATATGAAAAGAAGCTTGCAGCCTGTGAAAGTATGTCAGAATATATTGCTTCTGAAATAAAAGAAGAGGAGGGGCAGCTAGCAAAACTTATGGGTATTGCAGGCCTTATTGTGGCTGAAAATGCGCAGGAAGAATATGATAAGAATATTGACAAGATTGAACAAATCGGACATGAACAACAGAATATAAAAATACAGTGTGATAAAAAAGAGAGAAAGCTTTCTGATATAAGGTATGAGTTGTCAGGAATAGCTGCATTAAATAAATATCTTGTAAATGAATATGAGAGACAAAAGCAGGACAAGTCAGATACAGACTCAGTAAGGCAGCGTATTGAGCGGCTTAAAAAGATATATCTTACACAGAATACAGAGTCATTAGTATCAGTTATACACGATACATATGATGAGACATATTCAGAGCTTTTTAAGCTTAAAGAGAAAAAAGAACGGCTTAAGCGTTTTATCGTGGATACTAAAGATGGAAGGTATTCATTTGATGAACCTATGATTAACAGCTTAAGAAAATATCTTTCATTACATTATACGGGCTGTTTTATGCAGGGACATGACTGGTTAAAGGGATATGATGATACAACAAGGGTAAAGCTGACAGAGAAATATCCATTTATAGAATATGCATTTATAATAACGGACAACTTTGAAAAAATCGGACATGATGAAGTGCTTAAGGATTTTGAAAAGAGTGCATATATGGTACCGCTTGTAAGCAGCAGTATAATTGATACCTTAGGTGATGGTAATATAAGTAATTATAATACAACGGATGATAATATAAAGCCTGATAATTATATATATGACGGTTTAGGATATATCACATTTGCAGGAAAGAATCTGTCATTTTTATATGATGATGCCAGATGTAATGCACAGATAAAGACAGCGGAAGAAGAGCTTGATAATGTGCAGGAGAACATTGAAAAGCTTGAGGACCGGTGTAATATTCTTAATGAGGATTATTTATTTATAATTGAAAATAATTCATCTTCATTTATACTTGAAGAACAAAAATTCAAGGATATAGCAGGCAAAATACAGGAAAACAAAAGCAGGGAAGATAAGCTGAAAGAAGAATATGAAAATACTAAGGCAGCTTATAACGATGAATTAGCAGAATATAATCAATTATCAGAGGATTTCAATTCTTTAAATGCGGCAAATGAACTCCTTGAAAAAGTTATAAAACACAAAGAACGGATATCATCCAAATATGCAGACTTAGAGCAGGATAAAAAATCAAGAGCAGAGTATAGGGAAGCCTTAAGAGAGTTAAGAAACGAAGCTGGCAATATACATGCCGGACTTGAAAAACAGGATATTCTGATTGAAAATTTACATAACAGGATACAACAGCTTAATAAAGTCTGGGATATGATGAAGAGTATATATGACGGTAACAAAGAATGTGATATTTCTTCATATGTCAACAAGAATACGCAGGAGCTTGAAAGCAGATTTATTGGACTTAAAGAGGCACTTGATAAGGATAACTTAGACGTAAGTGATAAGGAAGCACTTGTAAAGCATTACAGACAGTCTATGGACAAATGTAAAAGCCAGATAGAATACAGAGGAAGTTCATTTAAAGATATTGAGGATAAGTTTTCAAAGGGAGAATTATCGGCTGTGGATGCAAAAGAGCTTGACAAGATGAAGAAAGTTATAGAAAAGCTTTCACATAATATAAGACAGACCGATGGACAGCTTGATTCACAGAATGCGCTTATGAACCGTTTAGAGGGAAGTATTGCACATGGCGTAAGACAGATTGAAGAAAAATTTGGAACATTTGAAACATTTGAATGTGACAATATAGATAATTATATTGACCGGCACAAAGAATATATAAAGGAGCTTAACATAAAAGCTTCCGATATAAAGAAAAAATTAAAGCTGGCAGAAAAACAGATGCGTAAGCTTTCAGTAATTGAAAAAGACCTTGAGCGTATTGTAACAGGTGCAGGAATGGAGCTTCCGGTATATGATATGGTTAAAGATACAGATATATCAGAAAATATAGATGATTATGAACAGGTGCAGAAAGAATTTGATAAATTATCAAAACTGGAATTTAAAAAACAGGATGAATTTAACAAAAACAGACAAAAGCTTGTTGAAAAACTTGAAAGCATTGATGGCATAGAGCTTGCATCACAGATTAAATTATCTGTAAATATACCAGAAAATGAACAGGATACAATAGAGCTTGCACAAAGGCTTAAAGAGACGAATACATTTATTGAGCTTGAAAAGGAACGTATCTCAAAAGGAATTGAAGATATGGAAAAAATCAAGGATAACTTTGAAAACAGATGTATACAGACATGCAGCAATATTAAGACAGAGCTTGACAGGCTTCCTAAGTTATCCAATATAACTCTGGACAAAGAGGTTATATCAATTATAAGCATGTATATACCGTATATCAAAGAAGAACAGTATAAGCAGAAGATGTCAGAATATATTAATGAGACTATTATTACAGCCGAAAGCTTTAAGGATACAGCCGGTAGGTTAAAGTATATAAGGAACCGCCTTGCGTGGAAAAGACTGTTTTCAGTTATCGTTACGGATATGAATCTTGTAAGGATTGACTTGTATAAGAGGGAACGCATAAAGAGCCAGAGCAGGTATTTAAGATATGAGGAGGCGGTTGGTTCAACAGGACAGTCACAGGGTATATATATACAGTTTCTTATATCGGTTATTAATTATATTTCAAGTATCAATACGAAGCCTTCAGACAGTCAGGTTCTTGGTAAGACCATATTTATAGATAATCCATTTGGTGCAGCTAAGGATATATATATATGGGAGCCTATTTTTAAACTGCTTAAGACTAATCATGTACAGCTTATTGTACCGGCAAGAGGTGCGACACCGGCAATTACAGGAAGATTTGATGTCAATTATATATTAGGACAGAAGCTTTCAGGACAAAAACAGCAGACGGTAGTAGTGGATTATTACAGCCGTACAGATAATGATGAGCTTGAATATACGAGAATGAATTATGAACAGACAACTCTTAAGTTTTAAAAAATGAATAAAAATAGAGAGGACTTGTGTTTACAATAAAACATGGCTGTGATACACTAAAAAGTGTATGTTTATGCTGATGTTAATACGTTGGCGGAGTACACTTACAATCGTAAAAACATTTATAAACATATTATGATTGTAAATATATCTGACGTGCCATTAGTTTAAAATATTTCTACGGACAGTACCGGGAAATATTTTAGGATTTGGTTCTGATATAATTAATGTATGGAATTGATTAGTGTATAATGTATGTTTTAGAAAAGGTGGCGTCTAATTTTGGATAAATATGAATTTAATATAAAGGTTGATCAGATAAAGAAGCTTGCATCCAAAAGGGAATATAATGAAGCAGCAAGGATAGCAGGCTCAATGAACTGGCAGAAGGTTAAAGACTGGCCGACTCTTGCAACAGTTATTAATGTGCAGGAAGCAGCAGGGGATTTGCTGGAAGCCAGAGATATGGCAATTCTTGCATATAATCGTAATCTCGGAGGAAGAAAGCTTGTATATAAGCTTACAGAACTTCTTATCAAACTTGAGGATTTTGAGAATGCAGAAGAGCTATACGATGAATATGAAAGAATGGCACAGCATGATGTAAACAGATTTATTCTGTATTACGAATTAAGAAAGGCAGAGAAAGCTTCTGATAATGAGCTTGTTGAAATCTTAGAGGATTACAGGGAACATGAGATAGATGAGAAGTATATGTATGAGCTTGCAAAGCTGTATTTTAATACAGGAAGAAGAGATGAATGTATTAAAATATGTGATGACCTTGTTCTTTGGTTTCAGGATGGAACATATGTAGAGAGTGCAATCAGGCTCAAGCAGGAGTACGGTGTAACTCTTACAAAGACCCAGAAGAATATTCTTGAAAATGCCAGAAAGAGAAAGAATGATAAAGAGCTTGACAAGGAAGAGGAATTTAAAAAGCAGCAGGAGCTTGTAAGAATACAGCATGATGACGTTGAAGAAGAATTAAGACGTGATGAGCTTGGCGGGGATAATGATGAACCGGGTGGAATAAAAGGCTTCTTTAAGAAGGCATTTTCAGGCTTCCAGATTGATAGTGATGGCGATGAAGATGACGAAGAAGATGATACGGTTGGTGAAGGAAGAGAAGATGATGAATTTGTTATCTCTGTTGATGATGAAAAGCAGGATGATAATACAGGTACAGATGATAAACTGCCGGATACGGAAATATCACCTTCTGTTGTACAGAAGCCGGAAAATGTTAATCTTAACAAGGCATCTTTATCTTTAAGAGAGCTTATTGAAAATGCAAAGAAGCAGGTAGAAGATAATTGTGAACAGGTAAGCCGTGGTATTGATATTGCCTCAAAGAACAGTACACAGCAGTCAGAAAGTGTGTCATATAAAGAGGTTAAGCAGTCAGATGATGATATACAAAAAGATGTTATTGAGAATTTAAACAGATTCATGCAGGAAGATATAAAAGAGGCTGAAGCTTTAAGACCTGCCCCTGTAGTTACAGATGACGGACAAGACGGCGATAATGAACAGATTAAAGGACAGTTAAGTCTGGCTGACTGGATTGAAACTGTACGTGAAGAAAAGTATGGTAATCAGAATACCAGGGAATTTTCAAGAGTAGAGCTTGAAAGAATGCTTGATGAAAAGGATGAGAAGAGTGCAGCCTATGAGAAGCTTATTGCAAGGCAGAAAGAAAAGGCACAGGCTGAGGGAACTAAGTTTGATGAGAAAAAAGCAAGATATGAAGCAGCTGTTACTATGATGGTTAATGCAGCAAAGACAGACCTTGCAATAAGAACAGGTAAGGCGACTGCAAAGCTTGAGGCTGAAGCAGAGGATATGCGTAAGGCAGCATTAAATAAAGATAATGAGGAAGTTCAGGGAAGCATGCAGGCTGATATGTATAATATGCAGCCACAGAATAGTAAATCAGATGTGACATATAGGGATTCAGAGAAGCCAGGTAAGTTTACAAGGAAGAATAATGCAGCAGATGAGTTTGAGGAGCTTGATGAGGTTATAGATGATGATAAGAAGTTATCACCTGAGCTTGCCAGAATATTTAAAAAATATAAAGAGATGCCGGGACTTGAAAGACAGCTTGCAATACTTTTTGAAGCACTTGAAAAAGAGATGCAGATAAGTACTTCTGAGTTTGGTAATATAATTATTTCAGGTAATTCAAGTTCAGATAAGACAGATCTTGCAAGGACTATTATAAGAGCTATTAATTATATGTTCCCTGACCAGCAAAAGAAGCTTGCTAAGACAACAGGTGACAGTATTAATCACAGAGGTCTTACAAAAGCAATGCATAAGCTTAATGGAACGGCTCTTATTGTAGAGGGTGCAGGCGTTATACAGCCTAAGCGTATTAGTGAAGTATTAGACTGCATGAAGCAGCATACAGACAGGATGATTGTTATATTTGAAGATTCAGATGCAGAAATGAATGTTCTTATTAATTTTAATCCTGAGCTTACTAAGACCTTTAATCATAGAATTGTTTTAAAACAGTATACGGTAAATGAACTTGTTGAGATGGCAAGGAAGTATGCAAGGAAAAGACAATATGAGGTTGATGACGATGCATTACTTGAGCTTTATCTTAAGATTGATAAGCTTCATACAGATAATGATAATATCAAACTTGATGATATCAAGGAAGTAATTAACAGAGCCATAGAGAATTCTGAAAGAAGATCATCAAGAAAGATATTTGGAGGCCTTAAGAAAAAGAGAAGTGACAGCGGAAGTATTACATTTCTTTCAGAGGCAGATTTTAAGGACTGATTATGATAAATTACTGTCAGTAATATGAACAGGCAGTACATACTACTAAGTTTATATACGTATAATAATGCGTAAGAATGGAGGATAAATAATGAGAAACATTGATGAGTTATCGGTAAATGCGATAAGAGTATTATCAGCAGATGCAATTCAGAAAGCTAATTCAGGACATCCCGGCCTACCACTTGGAGCAGCACCTATGGCATATGAGTTATGGGCTAACCATATGAACCATAATCCAAAGGATCCTGAATGGAAGAACAGAGACCGTTTTGTATTATCAGGCGGACATGGTTCAATGCTTTTATATTCATTATTACATCTTTTTGGATATGGCAGCCTGTCAATTGATGATATTAAGAATTTCAGACAGCTTGATTCACTCACACCGGGACATCCTGAATATGGTCATACTGTAGGTATTGAAGCTACAACAGGTCCTTTAGGACAGGGCATGGCAATGGCAGTTGGTATGGCAATGGCAGAAGCCCATCTTGCAAGTGTATTTAATAAAGACGGATATGATATTGTAGACCATTACACATATGTATTAGGTGGAGACGGATGTATGATGGAGGGAATTTCATCAGAGGCATTTTCACTTGCCGGAACTCTGGCACTTAATAAGCTTATAGTCTTATATGATTCTAATAATATTTCCATTGAGGGAAGTACAGATATAGCATTTACAGAGGATGTATTAAAGAGAATGGAAGCTTTTGGTTTCCAGACAATTGAAGTTGCTGATGGTAATGACCTTAAGGCAATAGGTGCAGCGATTGAAGAAGCTAAGGCCGATAAAGACAGACCTTCATTTATCAAGATTAATACTCTTATTGGTTATGGCTGTCCGGAAAAACAGGGCAAGGCAAGTGCACATGGCGAACCTCTTGGTACTGATAATGTAGCCGCACTTAAGGAAAATATTAACTGGCCTTGTAAGGAAGCATTCGAAGTGCCTCAGGAGGTATATGATAATTACAAGTCAATTACTGATTCTAAGATTAAGGTATATGATGAATGGAATGAGTTATTTGATAAGTATTCAAAGGAATATCCTGATATGAAGAAAAAATGGGATAACTATTATAACGGTTATGACATGTCAGAACTTTTTGATTCGGAAGAATACTGGGCTAAATCAGAAAAGGACGAAGCAACAAGAAGCACATCAGGTACAATATTAAACGAGATTAAGAAATTAATGCCTAATTTAATCGGTGGTTCTGCTGACCTTGCGCCATCTAATAAGACTAATATGAAGGATGCGGGAGATTTCTCCAAGGATAATTATGCCGGCACTAACCTTCATTTTGGTGTAAGAGAGCAGGCTATGGC
>ERZ870052.913-NODE-913-length-10879-cov-5.236160_pt1 | contig 10879 bp, 7 predicted proteins | sample MGYA00520889_ERZ870052 | MGnify/ENA primary metagenome ERZ870052 (study PRJEB32232, sample SAMN07284988) | human gut metagenome | biome: human-associated habitat; material: feces | host: Homo sapiens | place: Tanzania | collected 2014-08-14 ...
ACACATAACACAAACAATTCTTCATTGCCTAGTATTTACATTAACACTATTTCGTCTGCAAACTTACTATTTTTTTTTCAAATGACCTACTAAATTTGCAAAAAATGACATCAGAAGTCACAAAAATATTCATTTTGAATACAGTTTTTTCCCAACAAAGCCCTAGTAGCTACTACACAATACCAAAGAACGAATTCCCCGCCCTATCGTATCTTTCATGTTGAAGTTTACCATACCTTGGCACAACACATAATTGCGAAAAAACTTTCGGATTCCATTTTGTTCAATAGCATTTCTTACAAAATCTGGCAAGAAGGATTATATAAAGCCGCTATTCTTCCTCCTCTGAATCACAGTCACTATCAGCGAAACCATCATCAAAACCGGCATCATATCCTTCTTCATACCCCAGCTCATACTCCTTCCTTTTCTTTCCCTTATATCGGCAAGCGTCGTCGTAAGAATCGCCTCGTATATTTTCGATACCATCATGATACCCATCCTCCTGCCCCTGATCATATCCTGCATCATAGTATGGATTGATGCTAAGATCAAGGGCAGAAGTGGCATCATGAGTTTGCGGAGAGACAAGTGTGGATTGAGAAGAATCTATGCCAACTTTTGAAACAGAAGTTCCCTGCAGCATATCTTCATAAATCATCGCAGTATCCATTGAGGCATCAGAAGTTTTTTGGGGATTCTTGAAAGAACACCCCATAAACATCAATACCCCAATTATCTCAACAACAAAAATAATCATATATGTTCTTACTCTTTTCATAACCATGACCATACACAATTAAAAGTACTTACCGCAACTGGACAAAACATTACATAACAACTCTCAATAATGCACCTATTATTTTTGACAACACATCTTTCTTAAGCGGTTCTATTATTTTGAAACTAAGAGAATTGTCCTTTGGCAGCTCCGCCTTTACAGGTGGCTTTTTAAAAGTAGAAACGACTGCTTTTTTCCTACTTTCAAAAGGAATTTTCATTTCATATCCTTTATCAACAAAGCCAAAAGGATATACATTTGTTAATTGCTGATAGGTTTTGCTTACCAACGTTTCTTTCAACAAATGAGTTTCTTCCTTCTGAAGCATATAAAGGATTTGGGGCTTATCTGTAAATATAAAAGGCATATCCATCTTAGTCCAAGAAACGTTACGATAGTGCTTTCCGACCTTTCTTGTTGGACGATAGAAATAATCACTTTCAACTATGCCCCAAGCAACAATTGTAGAATTTGATGCACAAGCAATTATAACATCACCTCTTCTTAAAGAATTAGCAAAAGCATTATATGCAATAGGCCGACTATCAGTCCCCCGGCTACCAGGATTTTGACATTTATATTCCTTTTGGAAATCAACAAGTGAAGAATAAGACTTGAAATACTTAAAACCAGGAGCCTCCATTTGCATTTCATTTGCCAAAAACATTTTTTGCCAATTTTTATTTTTATAAAAGACTGAAAATCCCATCTTCCAAATCCAATAGCGCCCAGAAAATTTATAGGAAGCCAATACTTCCTGCTGTAATTCTTCAACAGTCAAAGTATCAGCCTCCTCAAATATATCATCTGAGATACTAAAAGATTCAGAGGAAGTTACCAAACTCGCTTGATATATTTCCTCAGAAATTTTGTACTCTTCCATAAGCATCATTTCTTTATGTTCTCAAACTTTGCTTTAGTCACATCAATATTACCTATGATAGGAATAATGTTAATCAAAAAACGTTGATTCTGCTGCTCCACATCACGCCATGCCAAGAATTCTTGTGGGGTAACCTCGTTGATGGTCTTATACTTTGCCTCATTCGGATTCAAGGTGATAGGATTTTCACCACCCTTATAGAAATAACGAGGAACACCACCTTCTCCACTACCAGCAACAATAATTTCACACTTACTATCAGCATCATTCTCACTAGTATGTTGGAACAAACCACATCCACCTTCAGAAACAGGATCTGTCCAGAATTTCCTCAAGAACTTTGCACGAAGAAATGAAAGTGTTTCATTATTTTGCCAATCATTATCATTGAAAGGTATCTTAGAAGATTGTCCCTCTATAACTACCAAGAATTTGATGTTTTTACTATCACTATTGGATTTTTCCAAATCGTAGATAATATTTTGAACCAATAAACCTGCCTGGCGGATGCTATCACGTTTCTCATCAGCTTTCCGCTTATCAGTCAAATCATATTTCAACTTACTACTAATATCGTATTCTTTATCTTGATAAGCAATACTCACCGTTAACGTATGCTTCAAATACTGAGTATCATAAGCATAATATCCGCTATTATCTATGGAATCAACGGTAGAATATACATCGATAATATCTTTGTACTCATTTACCAACATTTCCAATTGCCCTTCCTTCAACTTAAAGCGAGCATAAGAAACGGCAAACAATATGAGCATCACGGCAAACAAAGTTGTCATGATATCTACATAGCTTGGCCAAAATGATTCTTTATTTTTTCTACCAGTATTCATTATTTCCAAACAAATAGTTTTTTAATTTTAAACCATCCTTTCTTATTTGTTTTTTCTTCCTCAACCATATCTTTATCCATAGAAGTCGGAGATGCTGTTGGAACTTCCTCTGCTACGTTTGCAGAAGAATGCTCTTCGAGAGAAGTATCAATCTGAGTATGAGAAATCGATTCGTTATTTACAGATTCATATACAGGAGAGTCCTTCTGCTGGACTCGCTGAATAACTTCCATAGCTTTTTGATCTCTTTCTTGCTCTTCTCTTATCTTTGCCAAAAGAGCTTCTTTTTCAGCTCGATCTTTCTCTGCCTGAATTCTTGCTAATTCTATAATTTTTTGCTTCTCTCGCTCTGCTTCTTCCGCCTTACGATTAGCCTCTTCTTTTTCACGCTGTGCTCTATCCACTGCGGTATTGGAATTATTACCAAACCAGCTACCTTTCTTATTATCTTCCTGAATTGCACTAATAGCATTCAATTCTGTATGAATTTTAGAAAGAGTTCTCATCAATTGGTTGCCATCAACTGGATTACGCATAAGTTGTTCCAACTTCTGAGAAATATCATTCAGCTTCTTCAAAGAAGAGAATTCACTTCGTATCTCATCCACAGACAACTTCTTGTCTATAGCCTCAACAAACTCACGTTTACGTTGTTCCAATTCAACCTTTCGTTCCTGGAGCATTTTTTCGTAATCATTAAGATAAGAATCAAGGGCTTCATTATATTTCTGCATAACACGTCCCATCTCCTTCTTCTGCGCCTCAAAATATACCTCCAGTTTTTCATTAGCTCTATCAGCATAATCCTCAGCTACCTTTTGCTTCTTTTTAATCGCAGATATATTCTCTTCAATTTGCTTTACCTCCTTGTAGGTTATCAACTTGGTTTGCGCAATAGTTTCACCAAGTCCATTAATATTTGCCTCAAACTTAGTAATTCTGTCAAGAATTGAGTTGATTTCTGCTGCAACTTGCTTTGGTACTTGCAGAGATTCATTGAAATCTTTTTGAAGATTAATGGTTTCCTGTGCAGCAATCAACATCAGTCTTCTTGCTCTTTCAAACTGATCAAGAGAACCCGTTATTTCCCCAAAACGTTTGGAGGCCTCAACAAAAGCGTCCATACCCCTTATCAATTGATTACTCTTAATTGTTGCAAGCAATTCACCCTGAAGTTCAATGTTTTTATTGACTTTATTCATATTTTGTCCCATTGTGTCAACAGCAGAAGCCACAACTTGCACACTCTGACGGAATTCATTTCCAAATGCACCTGTCACATTTTTAAAAGCATCCTTAAAACCGACTATTACTCTAGAGAACGTAGGTTCAAACTGGCCTATAGTTTCATGAAGTTTACCTATAGCCTCAACCATACTTACATCAACAGATGGCATCAACTCATTCTGTACCCATTCATAAAACTCATTTTTGTCTCTATCAATCTGGTTAGAAGCATCGCTAGCCTTACTATGACTCTTGATTAACATATAAATTCCACAAAAGCTAGTAATCATAGAAACCAACACACCACAAATCAGACTTTGAATAGAAGAATCCGTAATACCATCCCCCCATCTAGTTCCAATCAGGAACTCAGAAAGACCAACAAACACACCAAAAAATGTGCCCATCAATCCTATCTGTGTAGGAAAAGACAACTTCGACGTAGCTATTTCATACAACATAGAGATACGTCTCTCCGTTTTATTTTGGATTATAGAAAAAGCAACAGTTCCCTTACTTTTCTTTATGTATGAATTAATATCCAAAATCAAATCCTTTAATCCAGATTCCGAATCTGCCACATCTTTTATTATTGTATTACTTATAGATTTGCCAGTTTCTGAACCCTCATATGAAATTACAGAAAATGTATTATAATTCTCTTTCTTAGAAAAGAATAGTTTAAATACATCTATTGCTGCAATATTTTTCAAATATACCTTATATTGCCAGCCTATAAAAAAAGCTGACGACGCAAGGGAAATAATGAAAGAAATCGCAAATTGATACTCTATAATAACATCCATTTTATACTATTTTTGTAAGTTCGAAAATTTTATCTATCACAGGGATAAAGAATACAGCATCATAGCAAACATCATCGTCATTAGTATATTTCTCTTTTACATCTGAGCGATAATGGGTACTAAGATTCTCATCATATCCCAATTTTACATTATTCTTGAAGAGATTCAAATCAACCGAATTGTCAACGACTCCATGTCTCTTCAATATATCAAGTACAGAGCAATACAAGTCATTCATCTCTTTATAGTTTTCTAACAATCCAGACTGTAACGACGGATCATTATTCATCTGTCCAACATTCTCATACTCTTTATCAACACCATGGTATATCAAGTTTGGTGCTTCAACTGCACTTTTTGAACGATAAAGTCCACCATAACAAGTACTTTCTTTTCGAGTTTTAGGCATCACGACATGAATCGTTTCAACTTGTCCATATACTTTTGAGAAAATAGCCGTCACAATATTCTCAATCAAAGCCACATCTTCCGTAATGAAGTTATCAATGTAACGACTTCCATTACCACTGAACACAACAGAACGTGGGTATGCAAATTTTTCAAACTTATACATCTTAGCAACATAATACATGATTGCCGTAAAATGGTAAGCAAACAATGGCAAATAATCATTGTGTAAACTATCCATAATGTCATTGCTCTTGCTATTACTCAACCAGAAATTAATAATGTCAGTTGTAGAGCATTGCTTATTAGCTTTCATCTCTGATTCCAAGAGACGAAGTTGATCATTCTTACCCCAATTCAGGGAACCAATATATTTCTGATAGATACCATTTGCTCTGATATTATCAAATTCTTTATGACCATTACCCCATAATATATCACAGCCAAAATGAACAGAAGATGCAGCTACCGGCTTGTTCTCATTAAAATATACATAATCAGTAGAACCACCACCAATATCAACAATCATTACAGAATCTGTATTTCTAACATAATCCATCTTCTTGAAATAATAGTATGGAGCCTCAGACTCTGTATAGCAAGTCACATCACTTGTAAACAGAATTTCCTGAGCCAAACTCTTCCAACATCTTTCATAGATACGCTTAGAATTTCCAGAGAAGCTCAATGGTCTAAACCATATCAAACTTGTTTGATTCAACACACCATTATGCTGCAAAACATCACACTTGATAATCAAGAGCAATTCCTGAATGAATATTTTGATGCAATCTTCATTTTCTTCCCATTTAACATCGGTCTTACATTCCTGGAATGTAGTTTCCATCATCTTCTCATAGAAGAATGCTATATTATGATTATCAAACAATTTTGGCTGTTCTACGATATTACGAGCCTTACAGATTGCTGTACGGATAGGGAATTTATAATCCACCCCATCTATAAATGGAGGGACAAATTCTGTCTTCATCATGTTACATACAGATTCTCCCATCGAGTCTTCTATATTGGCAACTTCAGAATACTGTGTATTACTGTCATTTTCATGAAGATAAGAAACCATACTCTCCTTCATTGCAAACATCTCTGGAACATCATTAGCATTATTATCCGTTCTGGAAATAAATGTATTAGATGTTCCCAAATCTATTGCATAAGTATAACTATTATTGGTACGCTGTGCTCTTCGCCACTGAGGCAACAAGAAGCCACAATCTGTTCCAATAGTTAACTTCATTGCATCAAAAGCTGTATTGAACAACTCATAATACTTCGTACTGCATGCTAATGCTCCAACTCCAGAACCTTGTTTAGAACGTACAACAGGTGCTTCAACACCATTTTGGGCACGCTCTGCATCAGCCTCATTTATCTTAACATAATTACCGACAGCATCCTTTTTGTAGAATCCAAGAGCAGTATCTTCAATCTTCAAAGTATGCCATTCACCTTCACCATTATTATTATCAGCAACCGCCAATGCCAATTTGAAATAATTATTCTCAGTATCTACAGGTGACAATATATTAGGAAACAATCCTACATTTACAGAATGGTTGTCCTTGGAAAGATCACGAATTTCATCCTGTTCACTGTATTCTTTCAAATATTCCTCACCTTTATATCTAAACTTAACAACTACACTATATGGCTTAACTTGACAGACACACTCTGCCAAGCCTTGATCCAAATAGGACAAAGCTTCGCTCTTTAATGGCAGAAGATAATCATACGTACGCTCATTAACTTCGCGTTCATACTTTATACCTACGAAATTCTTTCGGTTCAAACGATAAGGAAGTTTGATGAGTGTAGGCAAAAAGAAATCATTAACATCAGTCTCATCATTATATCCTACTTTCAATCCATTGATAATCAATTCTGAATTAAACAACGTCAGAACCTCATTCGTTTTTATCGAATAGTTATTCTTTACGTCAGGATCATTTTTTAATTCACGGATATAATCTCGCAAATAATCATATCGGCTATCTAGGCTAGAACCACTAAACAGCTGATACATATAATTTTTGAAATCCTTATCTCTATTTTCCAACAAGAGTATATCACGAAAATACTGTCCGTTTGTTTTACGATCAATTTTCAAAGACTCATACAAACTTCCTTGAAACTTAATTGACGATGTATTATTCTTAGAGACATCCAATTTATCCATATCTGGTGGAGTCACAAATCCCGTCATAGGAGAGCTTGTACCAAGAAGATATTCCTTGCCATCCTTCTCTAGAATAACAAAGAACAACTTATCCTCCTTTATATCTTCATCATAAATAGAATTAAGAGCATTATACAAGATAGGAACTCTATCATGAAGTTCCTTCATCTCCTCTGCTTTATTCCACTCTTTAACAACAACTTTAACGTTATCTCCCCATTGATTTTCATGATACTTTTTGTTAAAAAGAATCTCAAAGACATCAAGACAATCGGAAACTAATCTAGTATAAGCCAAACCTGCATGAACTGTAGAATTACGCTTTTCCTCTGTCAGTCGGCGAAAAGCCTCTTGTACGACAAAAAAGCGCGCAAAAGGTGTTGGCAAAGAATTTAAAGCACCACTATTATCAGTGCGCTGTTCTTTGACATCATCCAGCCTGCTTGCTTGAATACCTGTATCCTGGGGAGTCCATACGGTTCCCTGAATACCACGGTCTATTATATTTAAATCTATACTTGCCATATTTATTTTATTTTCTGAGTGAAAGTATTTATTGCCTCATAGGCATATTCCAGGAAATTTCGAACTTTATTGTTTGTCATTCCCTTATTTGAACTCTTGATCATCTCCAATAAATAGTAAGAATCGTCCTTAGCCTCTAACTCTACACTATTCTTAATGATATTAACCATGTTAGATGGATTAATATCTGCAATAGGTGCAAACGCCCTCTTCTTTGCAGACAACTCGGAATACCATTTTTCAAAAGACTCCGAGAAAGAAATCACCTTAGAAAGAGAACCCTTATAGAAACTAGCATCAAAACCACGACTTTGCTTCAATGGAAAATACTTTTCATTTGGCAACACTTTTAATAATGTATTCAATATACAATAGTCTGCAATACATTTAACCAAAGAAGCATATCCACTACCAGCAGAGGCCAAATCCAAGGATGCGACATCATTCTCTATTGCACGAGTTAGATACTGTCTTTGCTGAGGCTTGGAACGCTGCAAGAAATCAAACAAAGCTGTAGCAGCAACAAGTTCAGTAAAGTTCGCCTCATCTGGTTGAGTTTTCTCGTTATTCTCATGAAATGCCTGCAAGGTTGTCTCGCCTACATAATAGAGCAAGTCAGACTTCACAGTATGCTCATAGTATGTAAGTGCAGCCTTCGCCTTTGTCATGAAATTTGCAGAATCAATTTTACTATCATTCTTCTTCGGATCAGTCAAGCCATAATATGGCAATACCGTTACTGCACCCATAAATACATCAGATACAGTCTGGGAATCAACAGTATTTCTAATTTTTCTTTCCAAAAGCGGATAGCCTGATGCTCCAGTACCACCAAAAATAGAACTTATGATAAAAACACGATCCTCTTCTCCACAATGAGTTTTGAAAGCATTATACCATGAAGCACCTTCCAACATTTCTTGAAGCACGACAGTTCCCACATTAGGATTACCTCTGAAACCGACAGACAAATGATTATCCAGATTCTCCTTTGAGTACAAAGTCTGTATCAAGAAATTATTAATACTCTTTGTTTCAAGATTACCAACATTCAAAAATTCAGCATAAGAACGATTTTCGCCCGCAGCCTTATTGGTATTGTTAGTTTGAGTATCTAAAGTATTGATAAGAGTCATTTCTGCCTCAAAGAAACCCTTTGGACTTTTTCGGTCCTCAGATGCCTCTTGATGAATCTCTACATATTTGTCTATCAGAGTTTGCAGATTTTTCTTTTCATCTAAATCCAAATGTGGATCAACAATTATTGGAACCACGGTAAAGCCATTGGTATCCATACCAGCAGCCATCAGCATCGTGATACTTTTCATCACGCGCTCGCCAGTTCCACCTATGCAAAAAACAAAAACTTTCTTCATACTATAAAACTATTTTTATAAATAGCGATATGCATTGGTTTTACCCCATTTGCACCACCCCCAAGAAAAGATCGAATATGTTACTACAGCTAATACTGCATTTGCTAATGCTACTTTTAATTCAATCATCAATGTTCCATTTAATCTTGGAGTAGCAAAGCCCATTGCAATACCTATTGTTATTATGAAACCTAAAATTGCACTTACAGCAAAAAAACGCCACCAATACTTAGGCAAATAATGACGTCCTGGCTGATTATTAAAAGGTACATAATAATAAACAGCGACTCCTATAGCAACAGCTATCGTCAGAATAAAAAATACAATCGATGCATCATCAAGTTTGCTCCAAAACAAACTAGCATTGGCATGCATAGCATCCCCCTCAAAAGATTGTAGGAAGGATGCTTTAGTACCAATTAATGGCTGATATAACTTTATGAAATGCATAATTATAAACTATTTTTCGATATTAAAATATAATTTGGCTCAGGTTGGTGGTTTACAACCCCACCATGAGCTATACCTAGCAAAAAATTCATTAAAGAATAAGATGTAGTCACATCATTCTGTCCCTTAGAATCATCCAAGAATTTTCCCATTACATTACGCTCCACATATGGTATTGTTATATTCCACTCTAACACTTCCATATCAGCAACCATATTAGATACTTTGAGTTTAATTGTTGCAACCACAGAACGTTTCAATTCTAAATTTACGTTATTACATTCTTCAACCTCAATATTTTCAACAGTCACTTTAGAGCCATATAAAGATTTACAGATAAAATACTGTTTTAGGACATCCTTATTAGCCATTAGCCATCTAAATGATTCCAGATGTAATTTCAAAGATAGAGTACACTCATCAACCGATTCTCCATAACCATAAAAAGTTGGAGAACCTGTTAGTTGAGCAACGTTTTTGGGCTCACCAAAAGTATAAGGACAAGCCCCATATTTATATCCAATTTCAAGATTGTCAACAAATCGTTTCTGTCTCTGCAACATAATAGCAATTCCATTTCGAACCGCAGACACCTTATTTTGCTCACCTATAATCAAATAATAATAAGGTGATACATCAGTAACAACACTACCAGCTTTGCTTACATAATTAGAAGTTGCGCATACCAACGAATAAGCCTTTTGAGAGTCTCCAGCTATTCGTGCTATTTCTGCAGAATATTGAGTCAACAATACATTTGGAGCTGCCGAACCAACAGGACTATACTTCATATCAGAAATAAGAACAGCCACATCATTCTTTTTCAATCGACTAACAATATTTCGCAACATAACAGGAACTTGCGTAGAAGCATTACATTCCAGCGCACCAGTATTCATAGCAGTTTGGAATTGAGCCAAAGACAACTGTCCAGCAACACTTCCATCATTAGTCATAATATTCACATCCTTTGTTACAGGAGCATAATAGCTCATTACTTCATAAACATCCTGCTTAAAGTTTGTAGGCTGACCGGCTCTAAAAAAGCCATTCATGCTGCCAGATGATTCTATATAAAAATGAATAATTGAATTATAATCAAGCTTTGCAAAAGAAGGTTTCTTAACCAGTGTTCCTTCCTCTGTAAAATGTGGGTCGTTAAGAGTATTCAAACTGTCATTACAAGCGCTAATAGTCATTAAGGCTAACAGTGCTAATACATAATCACGTAATTTATGAAAAACTTTCTTCATAACACTATTATTTGTTTTGGTTTAAAATGGAAAAAGCGTGGAACTATTGTATGTCACAAATATTGAGGTTGTGGTAGAACCCATCTGCATGCAACAAACAATAGCCCACGCTTAGGGGTATA
>ERZ870052.914-NODE-914-length-10868-cov-5.429803_pt1 | contig 10868 bp, 8 predicted proteins | sample MGYA00520889_ERZ870052 | MGnify/ENA primary metagenome ERZ870052 (study PRJEB32232, sample SAMN07284988) | human gut metagenome | biome: human-associated habitat; material: feces | host: Homo sapiens | place: Tanzania | collected 2014-08-14 ...
TATGATAAAATGGGCTGTTGCACAAAAACAATGTGCAACAGCCTATTTTTACAACATATTTTTTAGGAAAGCAATGATATCGGAAAAATCATCAGATGCATCGGATTCCAAAAGGTGGATAGCCTCTTCGACAGAATACTCTTCGAAAAGGTTTTTGTAGTCTTTTGTCAATCCGAGATGCCGCAGAAGATTGCCGGACCGCCAGCCACGGGTTTGATGACCGTCAAGGCCAAGAATCTCAGTGTCAAGCTGACAATGGCTCTTGCCATCGAACAAAAATCCCTTCACGACCTGTGATTTCTGCTCGAAGGTGTAGGTATCAAATAAGCGATCAGGAGTCTTTTTTCGTTGAGGAATCAGCATAAGAACCTCTTAAACAGACGCAAGGAAGCGTACGAAGCCTGCACGGCCTGCTTCGTCCAGCTTGTAGACACCGGCATCGGCCAGGACCTCGGCGAAGACATGGCCGACCTCGTCCTGCAGGATGAGGTGGACCGTATCGGCGTTCAGCTCCGGGTGCCGGGCGAGGATCTCCTCGGCCCAGGCGGCGTGCTTTTGCAGGGCTTCGGGGTAGTCGGCCGTGGGCACATGCGCGGTCAGCAGGTCGGCCAGGTCGAACAGTTCCTGCTTCAGGCGGCTGGGCAGCACCGCCAGCCCCATGACCTCGATGAGGCCGATGTTCTCTTTTTTGATGTGGTGGAGCTTGGCGTGGGGGTGGTAGACGCCCAGCGGATGCTCCGGCGTGGTGATGTTGTTGCGAAGCACGAGGTCGAGCTGGAACTTGCCGTCCCGCATCCGAGCGATGGGGGTGATGGTGTTGTGCGGCTCACCGTCCGTCTCGGCAAAGACGAAGCACTTCTCATCAGAATATCCGCGCCATGCCGTCAAAATCTTGTCGGCCAGCTCCACCAGACGGGTATCGTCGGCGCAGGTCAGGCGGATGCAGCTCATGGGCCAGTGGACGATGCCGGCTTCCACATCCTCATAGCCAGGGAAGGTCCATGCCTTTTCGATGGGCGCTTTGGCCATGGCAAATTCATAGTGACCGCCTTGGAAGTGGTCGTGGCTCAGGATGCTGCCGCCGACGATGGGCAGATCGGCGTTGCTGCCCACGAAATAGTGGGGGAACAGCGCTACGAAGTCCAGCAGCTTGCGGAAGGTGGCCCGCTCGATCTTCATGGGGGTGTGCTGGTTATTAAACACGATACAGTGTTCGTTATAGTAGACGTAGGGGCTGTACTGCAGGTTCCATGCGCTGTCGTTGATGGTCAGCGGGATGATGCGGTGATTCTCGCGGGCGGGATGGTTCATCCGGCCAGCATAGCCCTCGTTCTCCACGCAGAGCTGGCACTTGGGATAGGCGCTCTGGGGAGCCAGCTTGGCGGCGGCAATGGCTTTGGGGTCCTTTTCGGGCTTGGAAAGGTTGATGGTGATATCCAGATCGCCGTAGGGGGTCTTGGTGACCCACTTCAGGTCCCGCTTGATGCGGTAGCGGCGGATGTAATCGGTGTCCTGACTGAACTCATAAAACCAGTCGGTGGCGGCCTGCGGGCCTTCGTTCTCGTAGCGCTCCTCAAAATTGGCGCGCACGATGGAGGGACGCGGGGTCAGCACACCCATGAGTTTGGTGTCAAAGAGGTCACGGGCGGTGGAGTTGTCCTCGCACACGCCGCGGGCCACAGCGTCATCGACCAGCGTTTTCAGGATGGCTTCGAGGTCGGTATAGCAGACTTCGCCTTCCGGTTCGGTGAAGCTGTCCAGCTGCAGGGTCATGAGCAGCTGGTTGCGGATGTAAATTTCGTCGTCGGGCAGGATCAGGCCGGTGTCCAGACCATAGTTGACGAGCTGTTGGATCGCAGTCGAGATCACAGGACAGCGCCTCCTTCCGGACGGATGCTCAGCACATGGCAGCGGCCCTCGCCGAGGATGGTTTCCATCTGTGCCTTAAAGTCGGCCAGCAGCTCGACCGGCACGAAAGCCTGAACTGTGCCCGCAAATCCGCCGCCGTGGACGCGGACTGCGCCATGGCCGTTCAGGATGTGCTTGGCGGCGGCGATGGTCACAGCCACCTCCTGATGCTCCTTGTACCCGGCGGGGATGACGTTCTGCAGATACTCCCAGCTGCTCAGGCCGGACTCGTTGACCAGCTGCAGGAAGGCGTCAAAGTCTCCGGCGCGCAGGGCTTCCACCTGCTTGGCCACGCGGTCATTGTCGGCGTAGACATGGAACGCGCGCAGGACGGCACGGTCGCCGCACTGTCTGCGGCACTCGGGCAGCTTGGAAAGGAACGTCTCGAACGGGACCTCGCGCAGGACCTCGCCGCCGCAGACCGCAGCCACCGCGCGGCAGTCCGCCGGAATGGCAGCATACTCGTCGGTCAGATCGGCGTGGTCGGCGCCGGAATCCAGAATGCAGAGCGCAAGGCCCGCCTTGGAGAAATCGACCTGCACCGGCTCGACGATGGGGTGGGCCGGATCGGCGAAATCGATGGTGATGATGTTGCCGACGCTGGAAGCCATCTGGTCCATCAGGCCGCAGGGCTTGCCAAAGTAGACGTTCTCCGCCCACTGGCCGATCTGTGCAATGGCGATGGGGGAGACTTTTTCGGTCATGAAGCAGTCATTGAGGATGACGCCGATGAGCACTTCGAACGCTGCAGAGGACGAAACGCCGCTGCCTTTGGGCACGTTGGAAGAGATGTACACATCCAAGCCGGACAGAGCCGCGCCGCGCTCCTTGAAGGCTTCGCACTCGCCGCGCAGCAGGGACATGGTGGTGTTTTCCTCTTCCTTGCGGGCGGCAAGGTCAGCCAAGTCGATGACGCACAGGTCATAACCCTCGCTCTGGACGCGCAGCTGGTTCAGGCTGTTGGGGGCGGCCGCCGCGATCATATCGATGTTGACGCTGCCGGCCAGCACGCGGCCATGCTGGTGGTCGGTGTGGTTGCCGCCGATCTCAGTGCGGCCCGGGGCGCTGTACAGTCCGGCAGTCTCGTGTGCACCGAAGGTGGTTTCCAGCCCGTCCAGCACGGCTTCGTACCGTGCGGCGTGCGCGGGGGTCTGCTCCGGGGTGCAGCAGTACAGCGAAGCCAGACGGTCGGTGTGGACGCCGCCGGAAAGCTCCTGCTTCCAGACAGAAATGGATTTCATCATGGCGAGTTCCTCCTCTGAATAAATCGAGCAAAATAACGTCACAGCCCACAGGACGGGCTGTGGGTGGATCTCTACCCTTATAATAAAGAATCTCTGCGAAAAAGACCATGCGTTATTGTTGCATCTCAATGCAAAGTTGCAAAAACTTTGCGGGTGAATTTTGTGCAGAAATTCCTGCAAGAGAGCTGAAAAAATCCTCCAAACCGGAAAAGCATTGGCGACAAACCACAAAGAATTGCCCTTTGCAGCGGGATGACGGAATGTTTTCCGATATGGAGGATTGGATTTTTCAGACGCCGGGATGGAAATCCGGGCCGGTCAGCCCGTCGAGGTTGAGCATCCCTTCCAGCGCGGCGACGTCGGCGGAGACGTCCAGTGCATCGGACTGGAACAGCTTGTCCAGCTGGTTCTCAAAGGCCGTGATGAGCAGGTCCATGGAGCGTTCGATGCTCTGCTTGGCGTCGGTGATGTTTTCGCCCTGAATGTCCTGCGCAGAGAGCTGGGCGTAAGTATTCAGAAGCTTCAGGGCCGTGGGCAGATAGTAGTCCATGAACTTTTGCAGCTGGGCTTTTTTGTCAGGGTCCTTTTTCGCCAGCGCGAAGATGCGGGCGCTCAGCTCTTCCAGACGGGAAATTTTGGCGGTCATCACCGGGTCGGGGATGGCGTCGTTCGCCTGACGGAGCTGCTGCTGAAGGGATGCATACTGGTCCTGCGGGTCCTGCTGGGGAGCGGGTTCCGGGGCAGCGGCCTCGGGCGGCTGGGGCGCCGCGCCCCGCACGACAAGGACATTGGTGCGGTAGTCGATGTAGGCGTCTGCGCCGAAATAGCCGTGGTCGATGGCCTGTTCTACGGCGGCACGGCCCTTGGCGGCGTCGATACCGGCCGCAGCGAACAGCTCGTCCAGCGGGATGTTGTCGCGATTGCCGACGATCTTATCCAGTTTGTGTTCCAGCTTGCGGGCGCGGTCCATCCGCAGACCCGTGAACAGAGCCGCGCCGCCGCCTACGACCTGCGCCAGACCGGTGAACAGCTCGCCGAAGTCCTGATAGTAGGCCCACAGGTCCGCTACATCGACCAGATTTCCGATGCCGACCAGCAAAAAGATGCCGCCGAAGATGGTGCACAAGGTGGTGAGGGTCTTGTGCCACTTTTTGGCGTTCTTCTGCTCTGCGGTGGGAGTGTCGTTGCCGTAGACCGTCTCATTGTCCCAAGTTTGGGTGCTGGCTTTGGCAGCGCGGGTGTCCTCCGGGCGGGCATCATGGGAAAGATCGGTGCTGCCCTCCTCTTTTTTCAGGGCATCGCGGTCGATGGCGCGCAGGATGAAAAACGCAACGCCCAGCCACGGCGACATGGCAAACAGGACCAGCAGCGCGATGGTGGGGATGCGGGCAAGAAAATGCTTGTTGCGGTTTGGCTCCATGGGACAACTTCCTCCTAAACAAAAAGAACCGTGTTCCACTTTATTATAGCGGAACGCGGCTCTTTTGTTAAGAGATATTTTGCTTGGGGAGTAAAAAGGGGAGTAAAGCCTTACTTCATCAGGCTGCAAACAGCTTCAGCATAAGCGGCGGGATCATCCACAGGCAGACCCTCGATGAGCTGTGCCTGTGCATAGAGCAGGTCGCTGTATTTCTTCACCTTGTCGGTGTCGCCGGCCTCCTGTGCGGCCTTCAGAACGGCGAACACAGGGTGGTTGATGTTCAGCTCGAGCACCTTGTCGCTCTTGACGCCCTCGCTGCCCGGCTGCTTGGACAGGACCTTTTCCATCTCGATGGACAGGGGGCCGTCCGACGACAGGCAGACGGGATGATCCTTCAGGCGGGTGGAGACCTTGACTTCCTTGACCTTGCCGTCCAGAGCGTCCTTCATGGCATCGAACAGAGGTTTGTTCTCGGCGGTGGCATCCTCGGCGGCCTTCTTCTCGTCCTCGGTCTCGAGGCCCAGATCGCCGCTGTTGACGTTCTTGAACTCGACCGTGCCATCCTTGCCCTCGGCATCCTTGCGGGGATAGGTGCGCATGATCTGCAGACAGAACTCATCCACATCCTCGGTCAGCAGCAGGACGTCGTAGCCCTTGTCCATGACCAACTCGGCGGCGGGCAGCTTGGCCAGACGATCGGTGGAGTCGCCGGCAGCGAAGTAGATGTACTTCTGCTCAGCGGGCATCTTGTCCACATACTCCTGCAGGGTGACCATCTTCTGCTCCTTGGCGGACCAGAACAGCAGCAGGTCGCGCAGCAGCTCGGCGTGCATACCGTAGTCGGAGTAAGCACCGAACTTGATCTGACGGCCAAACTCCTTCCAGAACTCCTCGTACTTCTCGCGGTCGTTGGCCAGCATAGCGTGCAGTTCGTTCTTGATCTTCTTTTCCAGAGCGTTGTGGATCAGCTTCAGCTGGTTGTCCTTCTGCAGCATCTCACGGCTGATGTTCAGGCTCAGGTCCTGACTGTCCACGATGCCCTTGACGAAGCTGAAGTAATCGGGCAGCAGGTCGCCGCACTTCTCCATGATGAGGACGCCGGATGCATACAGCGCCAGACCCTTTTCGTAATCCTTGGTGTAGAAGTCGTAGGGGCGGTGGCTGGGCACGAAGAGCAGGGCGTTGTAGTTTGCTGTGCCCTCGGTGCGGCTGACGATGACGCGGGCGGGGTCGGTGTAGTCGTTGAACTTATCCTTATAGAAGTTTGCGTACTCCTCGTCGGTGACCTCGCTCTTCTGCTTCTTCCAGATGGGGACCATGCTGTTCAGTGTCTCGAGCTCGGTGTAAGTCTCCCACTCGGGCTTGTAGTCGTCCGGCTTGGGGTCCGGTTCGGGCTTCTGGCGGCTCTTCTCGCGCTCCATCTGGATGGGATAGCGCACATAGTCGCTGTACTTCTTGACGATGGCGACGATGCCGTATTCATCAAGGAAGTTCTCGTAGTTGTCGGTGTCGGTGCTGGGCTTGATGTGCAGGATAATGTCCGTACCGGCAGTCTCTTTTTCGGTGGGGTTCAGCTCGTAGCCGTCAGCACCGCTGGACTCCCACTGCCAAGCTTCGTCGGAGCCATACGCCTTGGAGATGACGGTCACCTTGTCAGCGACCATGAACGCGGAGTAGAAGCCGACGCCGAACTGGCCGATGATGTCGATGTTCTCATCTTTGTTCTCCTTCTTGAAGTCCAGAGAACCGGAGTGAGCGATCGTGCCAAGGTTGGATTCCAGCTCTTCCTTGGTCATGCCGATGCCGTTATCGGAGATGGTCAGGGTGCGGTTGTCCTTGTCGCGGGTCAGCAGGATGCGGAAATCGCCCTTGTTCATGCCGACAGACGTGTCGGTCAGGCTCTTATAATAAAGCTTGTCGATGGCGTCCGAAGCGTTGGAGATCAGCTCACGGAGAAAGATCTCCTTGTTGGTGTAGATGGAGTTGATCATCATGTCCATCAGCTTTTTGCTTTCAGCCTGAAATTCTTTTTTCGCCATAATACAAAACCTCTTTTGTTCAGATTCAGTGCCAAGCAGCCGGAAGTGGGGGAAGGCAACTTAGCACTCATAACTTTCGAGTGCTAATATACACCGCTTTGAGGAAAAAATCAAGACCTTTAACAAAATGTTTATAATTAAAATGCGGTATGTTATAATGAACAAAAAGGAAGCGTTCAGGGAGGAAACAAAAATGCAGCTGAAACGATTCAAACTGACGGGCGGCGGGATGCTGACGGTCTATCTGCGGGATGCGTCGGACCGGATGCCGCACGCAAAGAAACGCCCGATGATCCTAGTGATCCCGGGCGGCGGTTATGCGCACATCAGCCCGCGCGAGGGCGACCCCGTGGCGATGCAGTTCGCGGCGGCGGGCTATCACACAGCGGTGCTGGAATATGCCGTCGGCAGACAGGCGAGGAACTATCTGCCGCTGCGCCAGACCGCACAGGCCATTGCGCTCGTGCGCCATTATGCAGAGGAATGGAACGTTCTTCCGCACAAAATTGCTGTGTGCGGTTTCTCGGCGGGCGGGCATCTGGCCCTGTCCAGCGCGGTGCTGGACCTTCCGGGCGTGGAGCACCAGCCCCGGCCCGATGCGGTGATCTTGGGCTATCCGGTCATCACCGCGGGAAGCTATGCCCACCGCGGCAGCTTTGTGCAGCTGGCGGGCAGCAGAGACCGGGCCGCACAGCAGAGATTCACGCTGGAAGATAAAATTACGCCCAAAACACCGCCCGTGTTCGTCTGGCATACCATGGAGGACGAAAGCGTTCCGGTGGAAAATACGCTGATGCTGCTGGCGGCGCTGCGGAGAGCGAACGTCCCCTGCGAAGCACACCTGTTCGAGAAGGGCTGCCACGGGACGAGCATTTCCACCGCCGAGGTCGATGCAGCGGACCCGCACTGCGCCCACTGGGTGGAGCTGGCGGCGGAATGGCTGAACGAGACGTTTGAGTTCCATTTGGAATAAAATGGATTTTGTGCATCTCTACAAAAATTTCATCAAAAAACAGTTGACCTGCAACAATTTTTAGCGTATACTGGTCAGCGAAAACAAACACCGGGGATCGTCCCGGAGGGAAGAGGAAAACGTTATGGCAATGCGGCCGGAAATTTCCGTCAAGAACCTGCTCATGCAGGCTTTTCTCACAGGCTGGGAACGCTCGGACAAGAGCATCTCGCAGGATGAATACCTTCAGAGTGCGATTCAGGTCATCGAGGTGCTTCAGGTAGAGCCGGAAAACCTCTACGCAGAAGAGGGCCTTGGTCTGCCGGACGGCGAAGAGGTAGATCATCTGGACGACCTGCTTCGTGCGGACGGCCAGTGGCTCTATTACGGGGTGGAGGAAGAGAACTTCTTCCTCGTCCAGTGGTATCCGGATGTGGAATCGGCCAAGGCAAAGCTGGCAGAGCTGGACGCCATGAACGATGGCAGCAAACAGTATCTGGTGGATATGAGCCTGACCCGCGAGAATCCGACCTCCGCCGAGAACTTCGGCAATTCGAACCCTGTGCAGCTTCGCTCCTGAATGGAATGCTTCTTGATTAGAAGGAAAGGGAACCTCAGCAATGCAGCTTTCTCAGACTGAACATGAGCAGCTTTATACGATCCTTGAGCAGTACGACCACCACCCCAAGGTGCAGGAAATGCGGGAATTTATCCAGCATGGTGATGTGACCACCTATCAGCACTGCAAAAACGTGGTGCTGGTCAGCTTCTGGATGAACCGCCGCTTCCATCTGGGCGCAGACGAGACCGCGCTGGCGGTGGGCGGCTTCCTGCACGACTTTTATCTCTACGATTGGCACAAGAAAAGCTCGTTCCATGGTCTGCGCCGCCTGTTTGAGATGCACGGCTTCTCGCACCCGGGCTTTGCCTGTGTGAACGCAAAGCAGTATTTCCAGATCACCAAGAAGGAACAGAACATCATCCAGAGCCACATGTGGCCGCTGACCTTCCGGCATGTCCCGACCTGCCGCGAAGCCGTCATCGTCTGTCTGGCCGATAAGTACTGCGCTGTCGTCGAAAGCTTGTTCCGCCACGCCAAGGTGACCACCACCGTGGGCTGTGACGAAGAGAACGAGTGGTAAGGAATGAAAACAGAAAAAGCTCTTTCCGGAACTGCCAAGCAGTTTCGGAAAGAGCTTTTTTGCTTATCGATTCGTTTATTCCGAGCGCAGAGCCTTGACAGGGTCCGACTTGGAAGCGCTCTTGGCGGGGATGAAGCCGCCGAGGATGGTCAGTACGGTAGCCAGAACGATCAGCACGACGGCTGCGTTCAGCGGCAGACGGGCGACCACATTGGTCCCGTTGGAGATCTTCTGGATGAGCATATTTCCGGGAATAAGCAGGATCTCGCTGAGGACGATGCCCATCACGCCGGAGCACAGGCCGATGATGAAGGTCTCGGCGTTGAACACCTCGGAGATGTTCCGCTTGGATGCGCCGATGGCGCGCAGGATGCCGATCTCCTTGCGGCGCTCGAGAACGCTGATATAGGTGATGACGCCGATCATGATGGACGAAACGACCAGCGAGATGGAGACGAAGGCGACCAGCATGTTGGAGATCATGTTGATGATCTCGGTCACGGAGGTCATCAGCGTGCCGACGACGTCGGTGTACTGGATGACCTTGTCGTCCGCGCCCTGCGCCTTCATGTTAGCGTTGTAGGCGTCGAGCTTATCCACCACAGAGGACTTGTGGTCGAAGTCCAGCGGATAAATTTTGATCTGGCTGGGGTCGTCGAGGTCGGCATAGCCGAAGTTCTGCAGATTGCTGTCATAGGTGGCGTTGGACGAGAGCATGGCGGACTTCATCAGGTTGGTCAGGTCGTCCTCGGTCATGTTGATCTGAATGGCGTTCTGGAAGGCGGCGGCGTCGATCTTGAGCGCGCTTTCCATCTGGCTGCCCAGCTGCGAGAAGCTCTGCTGCATCTGACTCTGGATGTTCTGGCTCACCTGCGTCATCATCTGGGTCATGGCCGTCTGCATGGCGCTGCCCAGCTGGGTCTGAAGCGCTTCGGTGATCTGGGATGAATAGCTGTCCATCATGGTGGACATGGCGGTCTGCATCGCCTCGGAGAACTGGGCTTCCAGCGCATCCTGATCGAACAGCTCGCCCATGGCGTCGTTCATCAGGGTCTTGAAAGCATCACTCTTGAGGTATTCGGAGAAGCTGATCTTGTTCAGGTTCAGGATGCCGTTGCCGATGACATAATCCTTGTAGCCCACAAGGACTTTCTGGGCCAGCCCCTGCATGGCATCTTCCGAGATGGAGAGGTCCATGTTCGCGAAAATGTCGGTCAGAACGCTCATGTCCATGTCGGGCATCTCGGTCAAGTCCATATCCAGCTGGAAGCTGTCGGGGTCGAGCATCTGGCTGAAATCGACGGAGCCGTCGTTCAGGTCAAACGCGCCGCTCAGGTCGAAGTTCAGCTTGCTGGAATCGAACTGGAACGCGCTCTTGAGCATGTCAGTGTCGATGCTGAACAGCGAACTCATATCGAACGCAGAAGCATCTTCTGTGCCAAACGGTTCGCCGTTGAGGACGTTGGTGGCCGGGCCGGCCAGCTGATCCTTCACGAGCTGAGACTGTGCGGCCTCGTCGATGACGTGCTGGGTCAGGGAAGCAGGGTAGGCGATGCCGGAGGACAGCATGGAAGCCGAAGCGTCCTCTTTCGGCTGCACGACGCCTACAACGGTCAGCGTCTCGCTGGAAGCAACGAGGTCCTTCATGAAGTCCTTGTCGTCGGATTTATCGACCCATGCGTTGTGGTCATCGTCGCGGAGATAGCGGTCGGTGCTGTTGACCAGCTTGAACTGGATGCCGATGAAGTCGTCATAGCGATAGGTCTTGAAATCGCTGGGGACATCGACGTTCTGGTTCTGGGCAAACTGCTGGATCATCTTGTCCAGCTCGGCGTTGTCGCGCAGACCCAGCGCATACAGGGCGTAGTCGGTGATGGAGCCATCGGCGCCGAGGACCGCCACACACTCGTTGTAGTTCTCGGGCCAGCGGCCGGCCTTGACCTCATACTGAGAGTCATACAGCTCCGCGCTTTCGGGCAGCTGATAGAACACGCTGGTGTTCATCATGGAGGACATCATGCTGTTGGTGGAGCTTGTGGAGCTGATGCCCAGGCTGGAGAGGGAGGAATCCGGGTTCACCTGACGGATGGAGCCATCGGCGTCTTCCCGGTAGATCTGGGGCTGCGCATTATAAGAATACTCGATGGAGGTGGCATCCTCGGC
>ERZ870052.916-NODE-916-length-10837-cov-7.655297_pt1 | contig 10837 bp, 8 predicted proteins | sample MGYA00520889_ERZ870052 | MGnify/ENA primary metagenome ERZ870052 (study PRJEB32232, sample SAMN07284988) | human gut metagenome | biome: human-associated habitat; material: feces | host: Homo sapiens | place: Tanzania | collected 2014-08-14 ...
AAAAACCTTTTTTAACGATGTACAACCAGAAAAACTCAATACACCAACGGAGCTAAGACTCTTTGGAAGATATATTTCTTGAAGATTTGTACACTCTCGGAAGGCTGAGTGACCAATTGTGTGAACCCGGGATGGAAGTTGAACGCTTTTTAGTGAACTACAGCCGTAAAAAGAAAGTCCGCCGAGCTTAGAAAGGGTTTTCGGAAGAAAAATTTCTTCCAAGCTTGTACATCCATGAAAAGCACCATCAGGAAGTTCGATTAAAGTTTTCGGAAGAGTTACCTTCCTGAGGCCCGAACAACCCCAAAATATTCCATTAGGAAGAGTAGTGATGGAATCAGGAAGGACAACTTCGGTAATTAAAGTTTCATCCCGGAAAATGTAAGAATATTCACTAATAGCAGTTATAGATTTACCATCTATACTAGAAGGAATAACGATTTTTCCGCTCAATGGTTCTCCAGAAGTGGTGAATATTCCCTGTAAGGTTCCGCCGACAACATAATACCCTAAACCGTTGGAATGGTAAAAATTGGAATTAGCACTAGATGAACTTCCTTGGGAACTTGACGAACTAGAAGAAGAACCAGAAGAATTTGAAAGGGAGGAATTTGAAGAGCCACCGGAAGGCGAATCATTACAGGCTACAAGAAAGCTAAGCGTCATCCAAAGACAGATAAATTGTACAAATCTTTTTGTTTTCTTCATGGCAAAAGCCTCCTCGATACATTGATGTGCCCTTATTATACAGGATGTTTCGGCGTTTTACAATCAAATTTCAGAGTTATCGGTCAAAATGCACAAAAGTTGGGCAGGAAGTTTGGCAGCTGAAAAGCCAGAAAATTGAAACGAAATATTTAAAAAACGCCTGTAGTGTGGTATTATCTTTGTAAAATATGCCACAAAAGCAGAGAGAATGTTCTGCAAGGCGGAAATGAGGGAAAAACCGATATGAAATACGCAAGCAACAACATCCGTAATATCTTGATTGCAGGCCATGCTGGCAGCGGCAAAACGACGCTGACCGAAGCACTGGTCTATTTTTCGGGCGCAGCAGAGCGTATGGGCCGGGTCGAGGACGGCACCACGATTTCGGACTTTGACCCTGAGGAAGCAAAACGGAAGGCCAGCCTTTCGGCATCGGTGGTTCCGGTAGAGTATGAGGGCATCAAGTACAACCTCATCGACGCACCGGGCCTGTTCGATTTCGAGGCAGGCGAGTATGAGGGCATCCGGGCAGCAGAGAGTGTGCTGGTCTGTGTGTCCGGCCGCAGCGGCGTGACCGTCGGCGCGGAGAAGGCTTTCCAGCTGGCACGGAAGAACAACAAGGCAACGATGGTCTTCGTCTCCAAGTGTGACCTTGAGAACGCAAACTACTTCAAGATCCTCGAGGACATGAAAATCAAGTTCGGTTCCACCGTCTGCCCCTGCGTCGTTCCGGCCAAGCTGGACGACGGCACCCCCGTGTACATCAACCTGTTCAGCCAGAAAGCCTTTAAGTATGAGAGCGGCAAGCAGATCCAGGTCGACCTTCCCGACATCGGCCACCGCTTCCAGGGCCTGATTGAGGCTATGAGCGAGGCAATTGCCGAGACCGACGACGAGCTGATGGAGAAGTTCTTCGGCGGCGAACCCTTCACGACCGAGGAAATCGTCGAGGGTATGCGCAAGGGCGTTAAGGACGGCCTGATCACCCCCGTGTTCTGCGGCAGCGCCGTGAACATGCAGGCACTGGATATGCTGCTGTTCAACATGCACAAGCTGCTGCCCAGCCCGGAGCACGAGGCCAGCACGCTGGCCGAGGATGCCAACGGTGAGCCGGTGGAGCTGCACTGCACCGAGGATGAGCCCACTGCCGCCTACGTCTTTAAGACTGTGGCTGACCCGTTTGTGGGCAAGCTGAGCTATCTGCGGGTCATCAGCGGCAAGGTGACCGCAGGCGAGCCGCTGACCAACGCCCGCACCGGCGAGGTGGAAAAGATCACCAAGCCCCTGACTGTCCTTGGCAAGAAGCAGCTGGAGAACGATGGCATCGGTGCCGGTGATATCGGCGCTGTGGCAAAGCTGGTGAGCGCAAAGACCGGCGATACCCTGTGCGATGCAGACCGCGTGGTCAAGCTGCCCGCCCCTGTGTTCCCCAAGCCCAGCCTGTTTATGGCTGTTACCGTGGCCAAGAAGGGCGACGAGGGCAAGATCTCCAGCGCACTGGCACGCCTGATGGAGGAAGATCCCACCCTGTGCTACATCAACAACGCCGAGACCCATCAGCAGGTCATCGGCGGCTTGGGTGAGCAGCATCTGGATGTGGTCAAGGCCAAGCTGAAGAACAAGTTCGGTGTGGAGATCGGTCTGGAAGCTCCCCGCATCGCCTACCGCGAGTCCATCCGCAAGGCCTGCCAAAAGCAGGGACGCCATAAGAAGCAGACCGGCGGCCACGGCCAGTTCGGTGATGTTATCATCAACTTTGAGCCCTGCGACAGCGAGCAGGTGGTGTTTGAGGAGAAGGTGTTCGGCGGCAGCGTGCCCAAGAACTTCTTCCCCGCTGTGGAAAAGGGCGTGCGTCTGGCTGCCGAAAAGGGCGTGCTGGCCGGTTACCCCGTGGTCGGCCTGAAGGCCACCCTGCTGGACGGCAGCTACCACCCGGTGGACAGCTCTGAAATGGCCTTTATCATGGCTGCAAAGCTGGCCTACAAGGCTGCTATGCCGGAGGCTGGCCCCGTCATTCTGGAACCCATCCACACCCTGAAGGCCCATGTGCCGGGCGACAACACCGGCGACATCATGGGTGATGTGACCAAGCGCCGCGGCCGTGTGCTGGGCATGGAGCCGGACGAGGATGGCTTGCAGACCATCATCGCCGAGGTGCCGCTGGCAGAGCTTGCAAACTTTACCACCTTTATCCGTCAGACCACACAGGGCCGCGGTTGGTTCACCACCGAGTTTGCCCGCTACGAGACCCTGCCCGAGATGCTGGTGCCTGCTGTTGTGGAGCAGGCCAAGAAGCTGGGCAATCTGGACGAGGCCGCAGACGACTGAGCACGGAACCCCTGATTTGACATTTCCACGAGCCCCCGCCGACACTTTTTTCCCTCTGTCGGCGGGGGCTTTTTTGCTTGCTGTTATGCGGAAATAAGGCAGCCACTGCCAACGGCAGAAAGCGCATTCTTCCCGTAAAAATGCAAAGTCGGACAGCCCGCAGGCTGTCCGACTTTGTTCTGATAAAATATGTTTTCCGCTATTTATGCGCAAAGCACAGCGGAGCGCATTCAAAATGCTCTGGCGTTACACGCCGGAGGCACCGTAGTTTGCCAGCACGCGGGCAGAGGGGTCGTTGACGTTGCAGCCCGGCCATGCCTTGTTGGGCATCCAGAAGCCCACGATGGTGCGGCTCTGGTCGTGGTAGTACTTCTCAAAAATTTCGCGGTAGAACAGGCTCTCCTTGGTAAAAGGCATGCAGTGTGCCGAGTAGTTTGCCCGGCGCATCTGGAACTCTTCCTCAGTGTACAGGCTCTCGGCGTACTCCTTGATGTCGTCCACCATGCTGTGGCCCACGGCGTCCGAGAAGGCGGCCTTTTCGCGCCACAAAATCTCCGGTGGCAGCCAGTCGCCCTCAAAGGCCTTGCGCAGCAGGTACTTGCCCTTGCCGTAGCGGTTCAGCTTCTTTTCCGGGTCAATGGCCATGACGTACCGCACAAAGTCCAAATCGCCAAAGGGCACACGGGCCTCGATGCTGTTGGAGGAGATGCAGCGGTCTGCCCGCAGCACATCGTACATGTACAGCTCCCGGATGCGCTTCTGGCTCTCCTGCTGGAAGGCGTCGGCGGTGGGGGCGTAGTCGGTGTATTTGTAGCCGAACAGCTCGTCCGAGATCTCGCCGGTCAGCAGCACACGAACATCGGTCTGCTCGTGGATGGCCTTGCACAGCAGGTACATGCCCATGCTGGCGCGGATGGTGGTGATATCCCATGTACCCAGCAGCCGGATGACCTCCTCCAGACTGCTGAGCACCATCTCGCGGTTGATGATGATCTCGTGGTGCTCGCTGCCAAGATAGTCCGCAGTCTGGCGGGCGTATTTCAGGTCGATGGCATCGGTGTCCATGCCGATGGCAAAGGTGCGGATGGGTTTGCCCAGCTTCTTGGCGGCAATGGAGCACACCAGCGAGGAATCCAACCCGCCGGAGAGCAGGAAGCCCACAGGTGCATCGGCATCCAGCCGCTTTTCCACACCAGCGATCAGCTTCTCGCGGATGTTCTGCAGGATGGTGGGCATATCGTCCTGCATGGGGGCGGGCACATCGGCAATGTCCTCGTAGCGCACAAAGCGGCCGTCGCAGTAGTAGCTGCCGATGGGGAAGGGACGGATATCATCGCACCAGCCGATGAGGTTGCGCATCTCGGAGGAGAAGGCGATCTTGTGGCTGGACTTGGAGTAGCCGTAGAACAGCGGACGGATGCCGATGGGGTCGCGGGCGGCGATGAGCCGGTCCTTGCGGGAATCGTACAGGATCAGCGCAAACTCGGCGTCCATGTGGCGGAACATATCCAGCCCGTACTCGTAGTACAGCGGCAGCAAAATCTCGCAGTCGCAGTCGGAGCAGAACTTGTAGCCCCTGCGCTTCAGGATCTCTTTTTCAAACCGGAAGCCGTACAGCTCGCCGTTGCACACCACGCAGTCAGCGCCCCGGTAAAAGGGCTGCATCCCCTCCGGGGTCAGCCCCATGATGGCGAGCCGCCCAAAGCCCATCAGGCCGTAGGGCCCCTCCACCACCCGCTGGTCGTCCGGCCCGCGGTCCACGGTGCGCAGCAGATACTCTTTGAATTTTTCGGCACTCAGGTCGTGCCCCGTATAACCCATAACACAACACATACTTCTTACCCCTCTTGTAAAAACGATAAAAATAAAAATACGGCAGCACATTCATCCCATAGTCCTAGGACGAATATGCTGCCGTATCCGTGGTGCCACCTAAATTACCGGCATACGCAATACGCCGGTCACTTTTGTGCGCTCTCCCCGTTGAAAGCACTGCCGCGATAACGAGCGGCGCACGTCTGCCCCTACTGCTGCACACCGCAGGTTCAGGGAGCGGCTCACGGGTGTTCTTCGGGCTTCGTTTTCTGCGCGGTTTCCAGCATCCCGCACTCTCTGTAAGAAAAACCTGAGGCCTTACTTTTCCCGGTCAACGCTTTTATTGTCTGCATTGTATCACGGGTTTTTGTCCGTGTCAACACAGCAGGCGCATTTTTTTGCAGGCTGTTCTTCTGCTGCGGACGGTGCCGCGTTCTGCGCGCAATGACGGCACAGCCCGTACAGCACGCTGCCCTCGCATTGCAGGGTAAAGCCGTGCTCTGCCATCAGGTGGGCGCGCACTTCATCCATAAAATGGCAGTCCAGATGATAGATGCGCCCGCACTGCACGCACTTGAGGTGCAAATGCTCCCGGCAGTGGCGTCCCTCGTCCACATACTGGAACACCGCTCGCTCGCCTTTATCGGCCACATATTTCATAATCCGCTGCTCGCCCGCCAGCTTATCCAGATAGCGGTATACAGTGGTGGGGTTGGGGCTTGCGCCCTGTGCCTCCAGATGCTCCAGAATGTTGGAGGCGCTTACCGCGTGCTGGCGGTTGTTGATGAGGTAGTCCAAGATGAGCTGCCGGGTGCGGGTGTTGTAGCCATCGCTTCGTGCCATGAGAGATTCGGTCCTTTCCGGTGTAGATGTGTTGTTTTTCAGCCCTATTGTAGCACAGTTTGCGCTTGGATGCAAAAGGAGCGGGCGAAAAGTCTGTCTGTTTGGCGACAAGCACAAAAAACATTGTGAAAAATAGCAAAATCGAGGCGGAATCTTTGTATAAAACGGAAAACACGTCAAAATTAAGCAAAAAGTCTTGTAAAAAATGCCCTAATGTGAAATAATATACTAGATAAAGTGGTTGGATTGCAGCCGGGATACAAGCTGGCTGAACATGAAGAAGAAGAAACCGGCAGCGGTGGGTTTGCGCTGCCGGTTCGGACGTTTTGGAACGTTTTTGGAGAAGAAGATAACGAAGAATAGGAGAGTGTGCTTATGAAAGAGCAGGAAGCACAGGCAAAGCTCAGCCTGAAGCTGCAGGCGTACCAGTACCTCAAGACCAAGATCCTGAACTGCGAGTACCGCCCCAACGAGTTTCTGAACGAGCAGAAGCTCTGCGCCGAGATGGGCAACATCAGCCGCACCCCCATGCGGGATGCGCTGGGGCGTCTGGAGCAGGAGGGACTGATCACCATTCTGCCCAAAAAGGGCCTGATGGTCTCCGGCATCACCGAGGAGGACGTGCACAGCATGTTTGAGATGCGTCTGCTGGTGGAGCCCTACGCCCTGCGTACTTACGGCAATGCCATCCCCCGGGAGCAGCTGGAGGCCTACGCCGAACTGATGCACCACAGCGAGCGCATCGAGGACTTCTGCGAGTCGGACGACGACTTCCACGAGCTGCTGATGAGCACCCTGCCCAACAAGTATCTGCGCTCTGCCTACGACCGCATCACCGGCCTGAACACCCGCTTCCGCATCATGACCGGCAAGGTGAGCATGATCAATCAGGAGCAGACCTGCGAGGAGCATCTGCAAATTCTGGACGCTGCCCTGTCTGACAACTGGGACGGCGCAGCCATGGCGCTGCAGCACCATTTGGAGCTGGCACGCGATAAGGCCGAGGGCGTGATCAAGGTCATCCGCCTGTGGTAAAGAAATAAAAGTAAAAAGGTCTGCTGCACCGCACGGTGCAGCAGACCTTTTGTGTTTTTACGAGAGAAGTCTCCCTCAGATAAGGTGGTTTTCAAGGCAGTAATGATAGACCCCGTCCTCTTCCACAGAGCGGCAGAGGACGGCAGCTCTGGCCTTGACCTCTTCGAGCGCGTTTCCCATGGCAACACCCGTACCGACCGCTTCCAGCATTTCGATGTCGTTCCGCCCGTCCCCAAAGGCAATGGCTTCGGACTTTGAAAATCCATAATGCGCCAAGACCGCCCTTACAGCGTTTCCCTTGCCGCAGGAGAGCGGAATAATATCTACTGCCTTGTCCCACCATGCGGTGATCTGTGTGGCGTGCGTCCCCTGTAAGATCTGTGTGTATTCGGCACTGTTGCAGGAGCACATGATCTGATAGATCTCCTCCTCGCACAGCGCATCAAAATGCTCAGAGATCACCAGCTTTTCGCTGCCAAAGGAAAAGTATTGTGCCAGATCGGGGTCTGTCCCGTTTGTTACGATAAAGTGCTCATTGCTGATAGCAGCTGCCCGGTGCATCTGCTTCAGATTTTGCAGAATTCTGTGTTTGTCATCAGCGTCCAGCGGATTTTTGAAGAGCACGGTATCCTTGCTGCGGACATAGGAGCCGTTGAAGGTCAGCCAGATATCAAAATCGACGCCTTCAAAATGCGGGATGGAGAGATAGCCTCTGCCGGTCGCCATGCACAACAAGACCCCGTTTGCTTGCAGCTGCTGTAAAGCCTGCACAGTTTTGGGGGATGGCTCCTTGCTGCCCAGCTTGAGCAAGGTTCCGTCTACATCAAAAAAAGCAATTTTTATCATACGACACCTCTGGTAAAAATATTTTTATTTCTCCACCTTGCTCAGCAGGATGCGGTCGTTATCAAGGTTTTTGCCCGCGTTCTCGCGGAACTTTTCCAGCAGGTCGTCCACGGTCATCTTGCTGCGCGCTGCGCCCTTTACGTCAAACACGATGCGTCCGGCGTCCATCATCAGGGTGCGGTTGCCCAGTTCCAGCGCCTGATGCATATTGTGGGTCACCATCAGGCAGGTGATCTTTTTCTCCGCCACGATGCTCTTGGTCAGCGCCAGCACCTTTTCGGCGGTGGCGGGGTCCAGCGCGGCGGTGTGCTCGTCCAGAAGCAGAAGCTTGGGGGTGACAAGGGTAGCCATAAGCAGGGTAAGCGCCTGCCGCTGACCGCCGGAGAGCAGCCCCACCGGCTGCTTCATGCGGTCCTCAAGGCCCATGTCCAGCAGGGCAAGCTTTTCGCGGAAAAGCGCCTTATCCTTGCGGGAGATGCGGGAGAAGATGGCATTGGGCGCGGTGCCTGCGCGCAGGTAAGCCAGCGCCAGATTTTCCTCAATGGTCATGTTGGGCGCGGTGCCCTTGAGCGGGTCCTGAAACAGATGCCCGATGACCTTGCTGCGCTGGTGCTCCGGCGCAAAGGTGATGTCCTGCCCGCCCAGCAGAATGCTGCCCTCGTCGGCAATAAAGCCGCCGGTGATGGCGTTGAACAGGGTGGATTTGCCCGCGCCGTTGGAGCCCACAATGGTGGCAAAATCTCCGGCTTCCATTTGCAGGCTTACGCCGGCAAGCGCTACCTTTTCGTTGACGGTGCCGGGGTTAAAGGTCTTGTGCAGGTCGTTCAGCTGCAGCATTTCCATTTTACTGTCCCTCCCTGTTGGTCACGGTGCGGCGTGCACGGGCGGCGTGACGGCGCTTTTCAAAGGCGAAGTGCTCCCGGATGGCGGGCATGGAGATGGCTATTGCCACAATGATGGCGGATACCAGCTTCATGGCAGCTGCGGGCACATTGAACCGCAGCGCCACCGCCACGATAAAGCGGTACAGGCAGCTGCCGAACACCACGCCAAGGATGCGGCGCAGCATGGTACGCTTGCCCACCAGCGTCTCGCCGATGATGAGAGAAGCCAGTGCAATGGTCACCATGCCGGTGCCCACGTTGATATCGCAGCTTTTCTGGTACTGCGCCAGCAGTCCGCCGGACAGCGCACACAGCGCACCGGACACGCACAGACCCACCGTGATGGTAAAGGCGGGGTTGATGCTGGAAGCGCGCACCATGGCAGCGTTATCGCCGGTGGCGCGGATGGAAAGCCCCAGCCGTGTGCCCAGAAAGCCCAGCATCGCCGCGCAGGCGATGGCAATGATAACTGCCGCCAGCGCCAGTTTGTACCAGCTGCCCAGAAAGCCCAGCGAAGTTTTTGCCATGGAGAAGATGGTGGGAGTCTTGACCAGCGACATGGTGGAGGAAAAGCCCATCACCGCCAGATTGATGGTGTACAGGCCGGTATTGACGATGATACCGGCCATGATGCTTTCCACCCCGAGCCTTGTCTGCAAAAAGGCGGTGACAAAGCCGGAGCACACCCCCGCAGCCATAGCAGCCGCCAGCGCAAGGATGGGGTGGCCGGTCAGTGCCACCTGACAGGCCACGGCGCAGCCCAGCGTAAAGCAGCCGTCGGTGGAAAGGTCGGCAATATTCAGGATGGAGTAGCTGAGAAACAGTGCCAACGCCACCAGTCCGTAGATGCAGCCCAGCTCCAGCGCTGTCTGCAAAACGTTGAGGGAAAAGATACTCGCCAGCATGGTGTATGCTCCTTTTATGTTTTTTTGAGGGGACGAATTAACCGGTATTTCATTTTTACGGGAGAGGGAACGTTTTCCCCAGAACCGCCAAAAGCTCTCCCTTGCGGGAGAGCCGGAAAAACCATCAGGTTTTGACGGAGCGGGGCGTTCAGGAGAAGTTCTCGGCGGTGGTCACCTCGGTGATCTCAGTGCAGTAGGGCTTGAAGGCTTCCTTCAGGGCAGCCAGATCCAACCCCAGCGCCTCGGCGGTCTCGGTGTTGATGGTGACGATGCCGTTATCAAAGGTCTGGTAGGGCAGGTCTGCGGGGGTCTTGCCGTCGCACAGCAGCTGGCTGACCATATCGGCGGTGGCCTCGCCCAGCTGGACGTAGTCCACGCCGTAGCCCACCAGTGCGCCGTTCAGCGCAAAGCTGTCGGCACCGGTGTAGTGCTGCACCCCGGCCTCGATGAAGCTCTCATAGATGGACAGCTCAGCGGTCATGATGGTGTTGTCGGTGGGGGTGAATACGGCCTTGACCCCGGCGGCGACCAGTGCCTCGGCAGCCATCTGCACCTCGGCGGTGGTGGTGCCGTTCTTTTCCACCACCTTGATGCCGTTCTTCTCGCAGAAAGCCTTAGCGTCCGCAATGGCCCGCTCCAGCAAGGCCGCCGCCACGCGCTGCCGCCGGTATTCCGGCAGGGTATTCACACCGAAAATCATCTGCCACGCACCATTTTCGTCATGCATAGCTGCATTCTTATACATTTCATCTGTTAAATCCGATTCATCTGTTACAAATCCATCCACAAATAAGTCTTTTAATATATCTTGATTAATGATATAATTTTCCAAAATGTTGACGTATGGACATTTTCGCTTTCTAAAATGTTGATAATGAAAAATATAGTAATTAAAAATGTTACAAAGTTGTTCTTGATAAAAATATTATTTGGTAACAGGAGTCATTTTATGTTAAAAAGAAAAGTGACGCATTACATAAAAAAATGGGTAGATTCAAAAAACAGAAAATGTCTTGTAATTCAGGGAGCCAGACAAACAGGAAAAACATATATAGTTGAAAGATTTGCAGAAGAGAACTATGAAGAAATTGTTGAAATTAATTTTAAACAGATACCTTCTGCGATGGATATTTTTTCTGGTGATCTAACAGTAGATAATATGGTTATGGCTATGCGGTTTCGTTTTCCTGAAAAGAAGATTATTCCAGGAAAGACTATGATTTTTCTGGATGAGATCCAGGAGTGTCAGGAAGCAATAACTTCTCTTAAGTTTTGGGCATTAGATAATAGATTTGATGTCATTGCATCAGGATCACTTTTAGGAATTGATTATAAACGTGCTTCTTCTTACCCTGTTGGGTATGTTGATTATCTGAAAATGTATGGAATAGATTTTGAGGAGTTTCTTTGGGGAATGGGAATCTCTGAGGATATGATAATGAATCTCTGTGGATATCTTGGTTCAAAAGCAGC
>ERZ870052.921-NODE-921-length-10818-cov-3.659994_pt1 | contig 10818 bp, 6 predicted proteins | sample MGYA00520889_ERZ870052 | MGnify/ENA primary metagenome ERZ870052 (study PRJEB32232, sample SAMN07284988) | human gut metagenome | biome: human-associated habitat; material: feces | host: Homo sapiens | place: Tanzania | collected 2014-08-14 ...
GTCGCCCTCGACGAGCTCGAAGGAGAACTCGCCTTTCTCGAGCGCACGCCCGGTCAAGACCTTGGTCGCGGTGATCTGGTCGGTGACGCTGAACTCGTCCGGATTCGGCTTGTAGCCGTTGTTGAACTTCGCCTCGTCGGCGTCCTTCAGCTCGTGCTTTGCCACGAGCTCGCCCTTGCCGTTGTCGGTGATGGTCGTCTCGATGGTGTAGGTCTTGCCGTCATAGGTGATGCCGTTGCCGGCGTCGCCCGGGACCTCGCGCAGCGTGTAGGTGTGCTTGCCGGCCTCGTTGTAGGTGATCTCGCTCATCGTGATCTTGCCGTCGGCGGCGTTGGTGCCGGTGGCGACGACCTTGTCGCCCTCGACGAGCTCGAAGGAGAACTCGCCTTTCTCGAGCGCACGCCCGGTCAAGACCTTGGTCGCGGTGATCTTGTCTGTGACGCTGGACTCAACAGGTTCCGCAGTGTAAACGTTCTTGAACTCGTTCTCGTCTGCTTCGCTCCAGGTCACCTTCACGGCAGCGCTGAGCTCACCCTTCTTGTTGGGCGTTACCGTCACGGTGATCTTCGCGACGTTCTTGCTGTAGGCAACGCCGTCAACCGTGGTCCCAGCGTTCTTCTCGCTGACCTTGTAGACATACGTGCCAGGTGCCTTGTATTCGATCGTGCCGAAGTTAATGGCCGTCTTGCGCTCATTCGGATCGTCATTGGTCACGGACACAGTCACGGGCTCAGTCGCGGACTCGGGCATCGGGGCGTTGTTCTCGGACGTCAGCTCAAACTCAAACGCGTCCTCTTTCGTCCAGGCGCGGCCCTCGAGCACCTTGGTCAGGCCGAAGTCGGCCCTGGTGTCCACCGTCGTCGGCGTCATGTCGTACTTATAGCTGATCTTGCCATTGTTGCCCAGGTGAGAATTAACCTGCGTTGCGCTCTCCTTGGATGACGTGTCGTTCCACCTTGGATTGAGCACGTCAGACGCGGTGTTGGTCTCGTTGGGATTCTTATCGGTATGAAGCTCGTCAATAAAAGCCAGTCGTGCGGTCCCCTTACTAAACGTCAGGTTTCCGTTCCCATCGTCTACCACGCCGCCCTTAAACTGCGCAGCATGTCCGCCGGTAAACTCGATGACGGCGGTGCCGTGGTCGAGCTTGCGGCTGCTGTCCGCTACCTCAAACTCATCCTGGTAGTAATAATGGCGGTCGCTCGCCAGGTCGCTCGCCGACTTTCCCTTCGCGGGCTGCGTGCAGGCGGGATCCATGTAAATGGGCGTCTGCTTCTGGAAGAAGTAGTAACGGTTGGTGGTAGCAGGCGTAAAGTTGGCGATCGTGTCGCCCAGGTCCTTGTCGCCACTCCACTTGTTGGCGTAGAAGGCGACGGACTTGGAGCCCTGCTCGCCGGTCGTATTCGCCTCGATGTACTTCTTCAGCGCCTCATCAGGGGTGAACAGGTTTTCGCGCGCGATAGCCTTGACGCTCGAAGCGTACTTCACGCGGATGGGCTGGGTCTCGTTAACCGTAAGCGTGCCCTTGGTCTCGTCGACGTTAAAGTTGCGCAGCGGAATCAGCGACGCGGGAATCTTGACCTCTACGATGTCGCCCTGCTGAGGATTGCCTTCTGCAGCGCGCTGAACAGTGATGACCAGGTTTGCCGCCTCACCGGTAAAGGTGTAGGTGTCGACATTGCCGCTGGTGGTTTTGACCGGATCGGCAAACGTCTTGCCGTTGTACTCGACGGTGGTAAAGCCATCGACCTGCATATAGTCGCCCAGCTCATCGGTAAACGTAATGTAGCCGGACTTATGCTCGCCATAGCCGTCGTGCACTTCGGTCGGGTAGCCAACGACCTCGGTGATGCTCCCGGAGATATCCTTAAAGATGTCCTCGAGCTCCTGGGCGTTTTTCGCCGACTTGTAGTAGTTGGCGTTTTCTGCACGCGCACCAAAGTTGATGGCCCATTCGCCCCAGAAAGAAATACTGGACGAGGCGGCAGGATAGTTGCTCGACACGGCGTGCATAAACTTATTCTCTTTAATCGTACCGGAGGCCGTGGGGTCGGCGCTGGGATTCGCCCCGCTAAAGATGCCAATGGTATAAATGACGGCGCCGTCTTTCTTCAGGCTGTTTGCCTTGTTGATAGCGCTATCGGCAACCGAGGACTCAAAACCGCTGCCGCTTGTAGGCGAACCATCGGTAAAGAACAGGACGACCTTCTTCGCGTCTTCGCGGCCAGAGGTAATGCCTTCGGCAAGTTCCATGCCATAGTCAGCGCGCGTGGAACCGGCGGGACTGATGGCGTTGACCGTTCTCTTTAGGCTCTCCGCACCTTTGTCCTTGCTGCAAAGCGTCAGACCCTTCATGGTCTGCGAATAGTTGTAAGTGTAGCCGCCTTCACGATAAGTACCGTTGCCGACCTGCTCAGTCTTATTGCCCGAGAACTTTACAATGGCGACCTTATGCCGCTTGGACTCGTCCGAGATCTTTGCATTTTCTTCGGCAATCTTGTCTATAAAGCTATTGGCTGCGGTCTTTAGCGCGTCAATACGCTTGGTGCGATCGCTTGAACTCATAGGGTCATTCATCGAGCCAGAAGCATCCAGCACCAGCACGATGTCGAGCGGCTTGGGGACCGTCGTCGTTGTGTTGGATGTCGAGGATATCGCCGAAAGCGTGGTTAGAAAGTCCGACTCCTCGCCGGCCTCGACTGTTTTGTCGGTCCAGATTCGGCCGACGTTTTGTGTCGTGATTTTGCCGCTGTCGTCAGAGCCGGCAGCCCAGTATGTCCAGTTGTCACCGGTATTGGGGTCGACGACCTTTCCGCTTACTGTCGGTCCGTCCATTCCGGTGCTGGACCTGGCGTTGGCCTCGGGCAGCATGGCGAATGCCGCGGCTGGCAACACTAGCACTACGGCCAGTATCACCGATAAGAGGCCCCTCGTGTACCTACTCATCGCGTCTCCCTTCTCGCGGGTTTACACCTTGCATCAGCTTAAAGTTACGGAATGAGACACAATTAGGGCAGGTGACACACGTTCCAGATTCGTTTTTAGGCGTGAGACAAATGTCTCACCAAAGTTGGGACACGAAGGTTTCCGCAGGAAAACGGGTGCGACTCAAGATCAATGAGCCATAATGGCCCGTTTTCTTCCATCCCCAAGGGAGCAGTCGATGGCGTCTGCCACGAAATGGGCCTATCTACTACGTTTAGTCCGATACCCCCGACCATGCCCACGTTTTTTGAAAAACCGCAAGCGTTCTACCTGCGGTTTTGTTTTCGCGCTATTCGCCATGGTTGGGGGTAGCCACCCAAACGTAGTAGATAGGCCCATTTCGTGGCAGACGGGTCGCGCGGATGTCCTCGCGAGGCCAAAATGATCCGTTTTCCTCCGTCCCCAGGGGATCAGAGGCTGCTACTGATACGGTACCATTTCAAAACTATGCCGGTTTACTACGATAAATACGGGGTCCCCGACCACACTCGCTATTTTCACAAAATCACAAGCCATCTACCTGCGGTTTTATTTTTACCAAATGCGGTATGGCCGGAGATTGGCGATTTATCGTAGTAAACCGGCATAGTTTTGTTCGCGGCGGCCTGACCGCACGCTTAAGCGCGGGGCCGGCGGGGCATTTTTGCCCCGCCGGCCCCTGTTCCAGCGCTATTCCGGCTTGGTTTCTACCGTGGGAGTCTTGTCCGCCGCAACTGGGGTGCGGGCGGTGTCCATAGTCAGGCAGTGCTTGGGACAGCTTTCGATGCACTCGCCGCACACCACGCAGGCGTACGGGTGGATCGACCAGGTACCGCCCTTGCGGTCGACCGCAAGGGCGCCGGCGGGGCAGCGACGCGCGCACATACCGCAGCAAATGCAAACATCCATGTCGTTAACAATGTGCCCGCGCAGGCGCTCGGGAGCCGCCAGCTCCTCCTGCGGATAGCACACCGTGACCGGCTGCTTGACCATAGAGCCCAAGGCCGTCTTGGCAAATGTCAGTAAACTCATGCCGCGCCTACCTTTCCGTGCAGCTAATGCAAGGGTCGATGGTCAGGATAATCATGGGCACGTTGGCGATGAGCACGCCCTGCAGCGCATGCGTCAGACCAGCCAGGTTCTGCGACGTCGGCGTGCGCACGCGGAAGCGGTCCAGGTTCTTGGTGCCGTTGCCGCGCACATAGTAGTACGCCTCGCCGCGCGGCTGCTCAATCACAACCTCGCCGCGCGCGCCGTCGGCAGGCGTGAGCTTGGTGCGCCCACCGATACCGTCGTGCGGAATCTTGCCCACAAGCTCCTTGATGATGTCCATGGCCTGCGTGACCTCGGCGCAACGCACCTGGCAGCGGGCATAGCAGTCGCCGTCGGTAGCGACAATCGGCTCAAACGCGGCAAGATCCGCGTAGGCACCGTCACCAAACATGCGCACATCGTAGTCCACGCCCGAGGCACGACCGAACGGGCCGACCATCGAAAGATCCAGCGCGTCCTTCTTGCTGATCACGCCCACGCCATGCAGGCGCTCGCCGCAGCTATCGTCCTTCAAAAACGTATGCACCAGCGCCTCGTAGTCGGGACGCATAGCATCGAGCGTCTGGACAATGCCCGCCAGCTCGGAGTCCTCGATGTCGTGCTTAAGGCCGCCGATCTCGTTGATCGACAGAATCACGCGACCGACGCAGGTGCTCTCAAAGATCTTGAGAATCTGCTCGCGCAGGGTCCACGAACGATAGAACAGTGCCTCAAAGCCAAAGGCATCGGCGAGCAGGCCCAGCCACAGCAGGTGCGAGTGAATACGCGAAAGCTCGTGCAAAATGGTGCGGATATACTGCACGCGGCTGGGTACCTCGATGTCGAGCATGCGCTCGCAGGCACTGGCATAGCCGTAGCTGTGGCCCACGGCGCAGATACCGCAGATGCGCTCGGCGATGTAGCCAAACTGATGCATGTCACGCTTTTCGGTAAGCTTCTCGAGTCCGCGGTGCACAAAACCGATCTGAGGAATTGCCTCGATCACGCGGTCGTCCTCGAGTACCAGATCCAGATGGAGCGGCTCGGGCAGCACCGGATGCTGCGGGCCAAACGGAATAACGGAGCGATGTGCCATGGACCTTACGCCTCCTTTTTCTGCTTGTCGCGGGCGGCCTTGGCGGCAAGCGCCGCGCGGACCTTGGCCGCTTTCTCGGGATCCATGGCAGCGAGCTTTACCTCCATCTCGGCGGCTTTGAGCGCGGCCTTGGCGGCGGCCTCGTCATGCTGATCATCGGAGCCGGCAGGTGCGGCAGGCTTGGCGGACGCAGCGCTCGCGGCACCCTCCCCCGCAGCCTCAGCAGCGGCGGCCTTCTCTGCCGCTGCCTTGCGCGCCTTTGCCTCGGCTGCGGCGCGGACCCTCATGGCCTTCTCGCGCGCGGCCTTCACCTCGGGCGTGATCACGCTCATGGGCTCGGCCGTCGAGACCTGGTAGAAAAAGCCCTTAAAGTCGATCTGCATATCGGTGATGGCAAGGCCGAACAGGTCGTGCGCCTCATTCTCAAACGGGAACACCGCCGGATAGTACGAGCTGATGGACGGGATCTCCTGGTACTGGTCGATACCCTCAACCACCAGATTCTCGAACGCATAGCTACCGTCCTGCGCGATGTGCTCCTGCGCGGCGCGGACGTTGATAAACGTATAGACCAGGCGATACGAACCGTCGTCTATACAGCGCTCGGCGTGCATCTGCACAAAGCGCGCGCCGGTGCCCTTGAGCGCCTGCACATGCGACAGCAGCTCATCGATCCCGACGGTGGTATAGATTGCCTTTTGCATTACTCGGCCTCCTTTGCAGCGGCGGCAGCGGCGCCCGCGTCGGCACCGGCCCCATCGCCGGCCTCCGCAGCGGCCACAAACCCATCCTCGCCCAGCTCAACGCCACCGTCCCAGCTCGCAGCCCCGCCCACGGTAAGCGGATCGCCCCCGGCGCGCATCACGGCCTCCTTCTGATCCAGGATGCCGCATGCCTCCACGATGGCATCGATCACGGTCTCGGGGCGAATGGCGCACCCGGGCGCATACACGTCCACGGGAATCGCGCGGTCCACGCCGCCGATCACGTTGTAGGCATCGCGGAACACGCCGCCCGAGCACGCGCAAATGCCGCACGCCACCACGCACTTGGGCTCGAGCATCTGGTTGTAGATCTGGCGCACGACGGGCAGGTTCTGCGCGTTGACCGAACCCGTCACCAAAAAGATATCCGCATGCTTGGGGTTGCCGGTGTTGACTACGCCAAAACGCTCCGCATCGAACAGCGGCGTGAGCGAGGCCAGCACCTCGATATCGCATCCGTTGCAGCTCGAGCCGTCGTAATGAATAACCCACGGCGAGCGCGACATTTTATGATCCATGGATGCCGCCTCCTAAATAAACACGTCGACGAGGATGGGCATAAGGTTGAGCAGGCCAAACACCAGCGCCACGCCCCAGCCGAGCTTAAAGCAGCTGCGCCAGGTGCTACGGGCGAAGGTGTTGTCGATCAGCACCTCGACAAAATACGTCGCGGCCATCACGACCAGGGCAACCACCCAGCTCACCGGGTTGTCCCAGACAAAGAACATGCCCACCCACATCAAAAACAGCACGGTCTCGCACCAGTGCATGAGGGTCATCTTGGCCAGCGTGCCGCCGCTCATCTCGGTGGCGATACCCTGGACGATCTCCTGATGCGCGTGATGCGAGTACGAAAGATCGAACGGCGACTTGCGCAGCTTGATGGTAAGTACCGCAAGCAGCGCGAGAAAAATGGGCGCGCTGTACACGATGATGGGGACCGACTGCCCCGTCACGGCGATGGAATCGAAGCTGTCGGTGGCAAGGTACAGGCCCACGCTCATCAGCAGAACGGCGGGCTCGTAGCTCATAACCTGCAGCAGCTCACGATCGGCGCCAACCTGGGCAAACGGGCTTTGCGTCGAGGCGGACGCCAGCACCACAAAAATCGCAGCGAGCGTAACCATAAAGGCGCACAGCAGCGTGTTGGAGCCCGACACAAAGATGCCGCCGCCCACCACGGTAAAGATGAGCGCGCATGCCATATAAGTATCGTCCATGGTGTTTACGCTGGCAGGGGCCTTGCGCAGCAGCTTGGCAACGTCGTAGAAGGGCTGCATCAGGCGCGGGCCCACGCGGCCCTGCATGCGAGCCGAAAGCTTACGGTCAAGACCGTCGATCAGGCCGCCCACAAGTGGCGCAATCAGGGCAAACGCCACGGTGCCAATAAAAATGCCTACGACGCCCGAGCCTTCGAAATACTTACCGCGCAGCACCGAGGGCGTGCTCATGGCAAGCCGCTCGGGTCCAATCCACGCGCAGCACAGCAGCGCAAACAGAATGATGGCGCAACACACGACGCTGCCGGCAGGGCCGATACGCTTCTCGCCAAGGGCGTCCTCCAGGTACAAGTTGCGCTTTTCGGCCTTTACCTCGTGGCCCATCGAGCCGCGGAAATGACGGTAGCTCTCGGTTCCAACGCCCGAAAGGTACACGTTTACGTGTGGCTTGTTGCTCACGCGGAATGAAGTCAGCAGCACCACGGCGATAAACGCCACGATAACCACCATCAGATACATGGCGTCCTTGCCAATAACGTACGGCACGCGGCCAAACACCATGGCCAGGTAGGGCGACACCAGACCGCTCGAGATGAGCGGGAACGCCACGCAGCACAGCACCAGCAGCGCGGCGATGGTGTTGAGCGCCGTCCACTCGGTCTTGTGGACATTGACCTCCACGTTTTGAGCTGTGGGGTCGACGCCCGAAAGCTTGGCGAGCCACTTGCCCCAGAAGAAGAACGTCGCGGCCGAGCCAAAGGCCAGCACCATAATCATGAGCACGTTGCCGGTCTGCGCAAACGCCACCAGGGCACCCCACTTGGACACGAGCATGCCAAACGGGGCCACGAACATGCCCATAATGCCAAGCATCATCAGGCGTGTCAGGTGCGGCATGCGGCTGAACATGCCGTCCATGTCCTCGATGTTGCGGCTGCCGATATGATGCTCGGCCGTGCCCACGCACAGGAACAGCAGCGACTTGGCCACCGTGTGGAACAGGATCAGGAAGATGGCGGCCCATACGGCCTCGGGCGCGCCGACGCCCAGACAGGCACTGATGAGGCCCAGGTTGGAGATGGTAGAATACGCGAGCACGCGTTTGGCGTTGCTCTGCGAGATGGCCATGAGGGCTGCCAGCAAAAACGTGATGGCGCCCACACTCGTGACCAGAAAACCGGTCACGGGATAGGTGGCGTAGAGCGGGCTGAGCTTGACCATCAGGAACACGCCGGCCTTGACCATGGTGGACGAGTGCAGCAGGGCACTCGTGGGCGTGGGGGCGACCATGGCGCCGAGCAGCCAGGTATGGAACGGCATCTGGGCGGCCTTGGTAAGGGCAGCGAGCGACAGCAGAACGACCGGCATCACCAGCAGCGCGGACTGCGCGGTGCCGGCGCCGGAAAGCTCGATCATGCCCGAGATGGTCAGCGGCATGTCGTTGAAGTGCAGGAACATAAGGCCCGCCAAAAACGCGATGCCGCCCAACATGTTGAGGATGATCTGGGTAAAGGCGTTTTTGATGGCCTCGGGCGTGCGCGTGTAGCCAATCATGAGGAACGAGCACACGGTGGTGATTTCCCAGCCGCAGAACAGCCACTCCAGGTTGTCGCTCGTCACGATGACGAACATGGCCGAGAGGAACAGGAACATAAGCGCCAGGAACTGCGGGCGACGGTCGGGCGCGGTCTGCCCGCGCAGCGCGGCCTCGTGCTCGTCGTGGGCTTGGAAGTCCTTCATGTAGCCCAGGGCGTACACGCAGATCAGGCTGCCGACAATGCCGACGGCAAGCACCATGATCACGCTCATGTAGTCCAGGTAGAGCGACGTCGCTGTGACGGCTTCGGCCGCGGGCAGCGTCATGGCCGCAAAGGCGACCGAACCCACGAGTTGTACCACACCGAGTACCGTGGTGAGCGTGTTCTTATATTTGTGCGCGTTGTACAGGATGACGGCGCACAGGATTACATCGATGGCGGAGCTGATGATCGAGAGCACATGTGAGGCGCCCGGCGCGACCTCGAAGCTCTGCGGGCCCGCGCCAAAAAACATGACGGCGACTACAACCGTCACCGCCATGATGATGCCGGAGCCTATGAGCCCCACCGCATCGCGAGCGCGGTCACCGCGCGCGAGCAACATGCCCAGCGCCGGTACCAGCGGAAACAGGGTAAGGAAATACAGTAGCGTCATACCATCACTCCCCCATGCAAAAACGCTTAATCAACATCACGTTATAGCGCAAATTGGGAGGTGCGGTGGTGGGTTTTCGGTCAACTGGGGAGTTTTGGACGTGCAGGGTAAGGGGTCTGTCCGGATGGGAGTAAAAGGCGGGCCGGACTTATCGCGGCGGAAAGCCCGCGTGCCGTTGCGCACGGTTTATTGGCCATGTTGGAGGATGCCCCGAGGGGTTCGCGGGCAAACCGAGACGTCGCACCGGCAAGAAAAATGCGCCCCTGTGGGCGCACCATCCCGCTTGCTACTCTGCCTGTTTGGCGCGCGGCTTGCGTCCGCGCGGCTTATCGACCAGCGCGGCCTCGCCGCCGTCGCGATACTGGCGGCACCAAGCCTTAACCGAAGACTCGCTGGGGATCTTATGCTTGACCATAGCCTCGCGCACCGTCAGGCCGTTTTCCAGGCGGTCCTTAACCACGGCGAGCTTAACCTCGTACGAATATGTGTGATGACGAGTGCCTGCGTTGAGTACGGCCTCGGCGCCGCCCACGGCATATGCGCGGGCCCACTGACGAGCCGTGGCCTGGGGAATGCCAAGCTCCGCGGCGAGGGCGCGATGGCCAACCCCCTCTTGGAGGATCTCGACGGCGCGCTGCCTAACCTCGGGCGCATGCGTACGAGTCCTAGTTGCTTCTGACATACCTGCCACTTCTTAGCCTTAAACGTTAAACTGTTTTCTTACGTGCATGTTAGATAGTAGCATTTTGCTGTTTGCGCGTAACAGATAATTGAAAATCGCAACAGCGGTATCTGGACATTTGCCATTAATTTGCGACCCTTCTTTAACTTTTATTTGCGCAGCTAGTGAGCTCGCAGCTAGATGGCGAAGGTATACCAACCAGATTGGTTTCTTTTTGTTTAACTTGGCGTGATTTGCGCAATTATTAACCCCACGCCGCTCCTTACTTCAACTTTCCAGCCTTCCACTTGACATTCCAGCTTTCCACCTCAGGTGTTAAGTTAAGAGGAAAGCTGGGAAGTAGGCGGGTTAGGGCAAGGGCAGCAGGCAGGTCTACCGCGCGAGCCGATACCGTTGCCTCGGACTGCGTGGGGGCTCCATGGCCTCGATCTTGCCCGCAGCAATCAAGCCTTTTATGTGGTTGGAAACGGCACTTCTACTCAAGCCCGAAGCATCCGTAAGCTCCTTGGTCGAAGCCGAAGAATGCGAAGCCAGGTAATCCAAAATCGCCTCGTCCACATGTCCCACAGACGTCGCCTGTTCCGCCTGCATTATCTTTCGCTTATCAAATGTCAGCGAAAACGAAACCGTCGAGTTCTTTGGTTCGGGCGGTAACATGTTTGCCCGCTCAAGCTGCTCGCCTATCTCCTGGTATCCAGTGCCGCGATTTTCGACCACATACCCGCCGCCCGGGTACGGCGTGGTCTCCAGGATATTGGACAGGAACTGGTTTCTAGACGACGAAACTCCCGAAGTCCCCAGCGAATCGATCGTAACATCGCCGTACAGCCCGCCTGGATTAAGAATCTCGACGCGGTCGATATACAG
>ERZ870052.926-NODE-926-length-10786-cov-5.597348_pt1 | contig 10786 bp, 11 predicted proteins | sample MGYA00520889_ERZ870052 | MGnify/ENA primary metagenome ERZ870052 (study PRJEB32232, sample SAMN07284988) | human gut metagenome | biome: human-associated habitat; material: feces | host: Homo sapiens | place: Tanzania | collected 2014-08-14 ...
ATTATATTATCATTAGTTTATATTTGTGTCAATAAAAAATAAGTGTTTGCTAATTATTTTTTTGTTGACACTTATTTTTTATAAGTTTATACTTAATTCAACAAAAAGCAGGAGGTCAAAACAATAATGATGCAATATTATAAACTTTTCGCTCTGCTTGCCGGAAGAGGCATGAAAAAAACAGATTTACTTTCTGTGATATCTGCCCCGACTCTTGCAAAGCTGTCTAAGGGCGAAACAGTAAAAACGGATGTGCTTTGCAAGATCTGTGATTTTCTCCAGTGTCAGCCGGGGGAGATTATGGAGTATAAGCCAGACGAATAATGATAAAGCGGAGGTTTGTCGTGCCTCCGCTTTGTTTATATGTCGCTGTAAGCCTGTGACGCTCGTTAGCATGGCTTTTCCTTTATTCGCTATAGTTCTTTACGGTTATCCTGTTAAACGTCTATTAAAACTAATTCTGGACTTATTTCATTACACCCATTGTTCTCATTCGATCAAGTATTTCTTCCTTGCTGGAAAATTTATGATTGAATTCTATATTTCCGTCTCGATTCATTGCCGCCCATACTTCTTCTTCCGGAATCGAAAAATCATCGTTTTGATTTTTCATGTAAGATATATAGCTTTCGACTGCGGTGTTCTTACTTATGTCATTCGCATCATCAATAAGACTAAGAATTTTCATAGCGTCTTCAAATTCGTCTCTTAATTGTGTTAACTTTTTTTGACGCATTCCAAGATTATTTTGAGGTATTGCCGCAAGAGCATTAAGCCCAGCGCCTTTTGTACTGGATTGCATCACAAGAATTGCAACCGGATCATTTTCAAATTCCTGTAAATACTGTTTCAAATACTCATGTGGTAATTCATCTAGGTTGCTGATCATCTCCAGCACGGTAGCTTTTTCGGTTATCATTTGTTGATATTCAAGAGATGCATTTTTCCTGTCCAGCTCCTTTTGTTCTTCCTGGTTGATATCTTCTATACGTTTATCAAATAATCTCAAGCCTTCCTCTGTTTTTCGTGCCATCTCTCCGGCTATTTTATTTATAGCTTTTTGCCTTTGCTCTGTTTTCCCCTCACTTGTGAGACTGTATTTATTGCATATTGCTACATATTCTTTCGTTGTCTTATCTGATAACTCCATAGCATCTTTTAAAATTTTTATAATTCTGTTTCTCATGTCGCTCACCCTCCAATTTTCTATACTTAATATTTTCTTACGTTCCTCTTTTTCGTCTGTAAAAGACTTTTTCACATTTTCCTCTTTGTAAGTTATTTGAACCCAATCCCCCGCACTAATAAATTTAAAATCGGGGAAATTTGTTAAAAATGACTCATCAAACCAAAAAATTTGCGTGTCCCATTTCCTTCCTTCAATTTCTCCGCATAAAAAGTTACTTTCTCTTCGTACAGATTTAACTTTTACATTTTCTTTTTTCTGTTTCATCTTTTTTCACTTCCTTTTCTTCTTGACCACATCCATGCAGCTCTCCATATATCTCGGCTTCTACTTCTGATAGATCCTCAATGTAGTACGTTCTACCGCCTAAACGCTCCAGACGTTTTAATAGTTCTCTTCGTTCACCCGTTACTTTTCACCTTCTGCCATATCTTGATTATAAAGCTCTTCTAACTCTTCAATTTTCAACAGGATCCGGACATTGTCGTAATACTCTGCACCATAGTCAATAATTGCTTTTGCCGCTTTAATCCGTGCCGTTGGTGGTGCTTTGGGATTCTTCATGATATCAAGTAACACTTTGACGCATTCGCCTAAATTTCTTGAAATATCATCAATTGTATCTTCCCAAACTTCTGCCCTGGCTTCTATGAGCATCCTTTTGAATTCTGGATCTTTTTTTAAATTGAAAAAAGTTGTCTTCGCTATCTTGTTTTTTTCTATAACGTCTTTTGCTGTCGGTAGTCTTATACTATCAAGTGCGATCTTGCGCTTTTTCTCTTCGTTCACTTAAATGCCTCCTGCTTATTTGCATATACTTTTTTCAAAAAGTGTCCTTATTGGTTCACTTTGTATCACATTGCGTATTATTATGTTTATTGTTTAATACTGTTTATTGTTATTATTGTTTATTGTATATGTACTATCTTCCGTAGTCGGAAAAACCGCCAACGGTATTTCTTATCTACGGAAATCACTATATGTCACTAATGACGTCACTTTTTGAGTCATCCCATCTTGGTTGATTGATTCTATATATCGTCTTGCCAAAACGTCCCTTTGTTTTCTCTTGTGCCTTTTCTATAATCCCGGCATCTATGAGCAAATTAAGGTGTTTATAAAATCTCTGCTTTGTAATATTTAGATCATGCAGAACTGTGGCTAATGATGGATAACAAGAATCATCTGCCCCGGCAATACTGCAAAAATATGCGTATATTCCTCTCGCTTCAACTGTCAATTCTGGATTTCTCATAATACTCTTAAACACTTTTCCGTAGCCATCCACTTTATGTTACTCGCTTATACTGTCAATATACTGTTGTATTTTTTTTACATTCCACAGTACCAACCTTCCAGCCTTAACCTTGGCTCCTGCGGATGTTCCGATTTCCACAGCCTTACTCCTTCCAGTACTGCATAATTTCATGAGTGTCGTTGTGTCTACCATCAACCCATAACGATCATAGTCAAGTCTTTCTGTTCTAGATGTCATTGCGCTACCACCTTTCCTTTTATCTGTGTGTTATTTGAAACGCTTTGCATTATAGGTGAAATCATTTTATATAGCAACGCATATTGTATGACACATTCGGTGATACTATTGTAATTAACTGAATTTTTCCAAAGTTTCATGTCCGTATGCGTCATTTGTGACATATAACATGATTGCATTTTTGACATCATGTCATTGTATATTTTTACAATTATAGGAAATAAATAATGATTACTTTTGATATTGTCAGAACTATTAATTTTTTATAAACTAGCGAAATAAAAGGAAATGCGCAAAGATGTATATTATTTTTAGAAACTAATTGAATTTTCATGAATAATAGATAGGATTTTTCCCATTTGGTACTTTTTTGGTACTTTCCTTGCTTTTTCGTTCTTGCTATGCTATACTATCACCCGTTACAAAACCCTAAAAAACCAAGGTCTTACAAGGGTTTCGCCGATTTCCGGCGTAAAATGAATCGTGTGTTCGTGACCTTCCACACGTAAAACAAAACTAAAGGAGAACTGAATAATGAAAAACTCAAGTAACAAAGTGCTTTACCTGGCACAGGCAGCCATGATCGCTGCCATCTATGTCGTACTGACTGTTGTCGGTGCATCACTGGCTTTTGGAGAGGTGCAGATCCGTTTTGCGGAAGCGCTGACGATTCTCCCGGTATTTACTCCGGCTGCAATCCCTGGATTGTTTGTAGGATGCCTCATCGGAAACACGCTTGGAGGTGCGATCCTGCCTGACATTATCTTCGGCAGCCTTGCAACACTGATCGGTGCCATCTTTACATGGTCTTTAAGAAACAAGAGCAAGTTCCTTGCCCCTGTTCCTCCGGTTGTTGCCAACATCATCGTGGTTCCATTTGTATTAAAATACGCTTATATGGTTCCACTTCCGATTCCTTTCATGATGCTGACAGTTGGTGTCGGAGAAGTAATTTCTGCCGGTGTGCTTGGTCTGATCCTTTACGGAGCACTTAACAAATATCGAGGAATTATCTTTAAAAAAGCTTTATAGATTTTCTTCATGTAAAAAGGGAGTGGCTATGTGAATAATTTCGTTTCACATAGCCACTCCCCTTTTCTAAGATGGGATTTTTAGATTATCATCACGGTTTCGGTGTACCACAGAATTCACAGAATGCTCCTGTATTCTCTGCTCCACACTGACATGTCCATGTACCGCCTGTCTGCGGCTGTGCGTTAGCATTCATATTCTGGTTCATTCCCATGTTTCCATTCTGCATGTTGCCATTCATATTCTGCATTCCATTGTTCATCCCCATATTTCCATACTGGGCTGTGCCGTTCATATTCTGCATTCCATTATTCATTCCCGTATTTCCGTACTGAGCTGTTCCATTCATTCCCGGCATCCCATTATTCATTCCCATGTTTCCGTACTGAGCTGTTCCATTCATTCCCGGCATTCCATTATTCATTCCCATGTTTCCGTACTGAGCTCCACCATTCATTCCCGGCATTCCATTATTCATTCCCATGTTTCCGTACTGAGCTCCGCCATTCATTCCCGGCATTCCGTTATTCATTCCCATAGCGGCACCCATGGCTCCCATAGCGGCAGCTCCCATATTTCCCATAGCTCCGCCTGCCATGCCTGACATACCTGACATTCCACTATTCATTACAGGATTTCCGGTAAGCGCAGCCACAATCTGGTTAGCTACCTGTTCGATTTCCATGATTTCCATGCGGTCTTTCTCATCAAGACGTGAATTACATAATCTGAAATCCATGTCATCAAACCACTCTGTTCTTACTTTGATACGCATCATATAATCATATTCGTATCGATATACCGGCGGCTGGTAGCTGACTGTTTTTCCATCTTTCGTGTAAGTCTCTTCTCTACGGTCCTGCTCTACTTCCATCTTACACATTACAATAGACGACAGCGGTACGATATCCGGATTCTCTGTCGTATCCAGATTATGTGCTACAGTAAAGTTACCTTTTGTATCATCAATAAATACATTATATGTGTTTGTAGCAAACTGACGAGTTACAACAAAGCTCTGTACAAGCTGTTTATTCTGCTCGCGGTATGCCAGCTGACGTTTAATGTCTTCTACCGTACTGTGTCTGCGCTCCTCAAACCAAAGGGACAGTTTTCTCGCACAGTTTTTGCATAAATTACCATCGTCTAACTTTCGGTTTCCAAGTAAACCAATTTTTTCTCCACAGATATCACAATTTTTCTTATCAAATAATCCCATACTTATGTCTCCTTTCTAAATTAAATTTTGCTTTCTACTCCGCTATTTCGTTTGCATACCGACTCTGTATTGAGGATGCATCCTTATCTGTCAATCCCTCAATTATTGATTTTAGTTCTTCTTTTTGTGCATCATCGCCATGATTTAAAATTGCCTCCATAGCCTCTGTTCTTGCCCAGCTGTTCGCTTCCGGATCAGAAATAATTTCTTTCATGATATTGCAAATTTCGTCTGGATTATAATAAGTTGCTTTTGCTTTCCATTCCTCTATGCTATCTTCTGCAATATGATTTATATCGCCTAAAGAAGTCCATTCCGGATCTTTCTGTGTTCTTGGCGTTTTTGACCAATAATCCATGGTAGCACGATATGCAGCTTCACTTGTTTTTTCATGGAATGGATAATCAAACCACATAGTTACTAATGACTCGCAACATGATCCGTGTAATTCTGTTTTCTCTGCATCATTTAAAATTGTAACCAATGGCTCAACCAATTGATCATCTGCAAGATTTCCTGCTCTACTACATGCAACATCTGCTACCATTTCATCTTCATCATTCATCAATTTTATAATTGTTTCTACCATTCCTTCTGCTCCAATGGACCAGTAATTTCCGATTGCAATTGCTGCATCTTTTCGAATAATCGGATGTTCATGTTCTGACATCTTTATAAAAAACTTTGCTATATACGGATTCGATCCGGAATTCGCAAGTGAATTCAGTGCTGCGTCCAGCGCAACAGGATCTGTCTCTTTTTCTAATGCTTCTTCTGCCATCTTTTCCTCTGCATCAGATGTTCCGAAAAGTCCGCCCATTCTACTAAATCCATACGCTCGTACATTTGGATTCTCACTAGTTACAACTGCCTCAAGAAAAGTGTTTGTATTTGGCATTCCGCCTCCAGCATCCCAGATTATCTGCATTGCTTCATCCGTTATGTTTTCCGTTCTGCAAAGCTCATCATCATACTCTACATATGCATAAGTAGAAACAAATTCCAAAGCTTCCTCTTCTGTTATATTTTCTACATCTTTAATTCTGTCTACCAGATCCTGAGCTGTCATACTCTGATATTCCTTTTTTGTTACTCCTGCCGGTGCATAATCATCTTTCGATGCCTTTTCCGTTTCCACAGTTTTTTTGGAATCATCAGGTGCTTTTTCTTTTCCACACGCTGATGATGCAGCCACGATCATAGTAGCAACTAATAAAATACTAACTATTTTCTTTTTCATAGCCAAACCTCCTCACATACTAACTTCCGATTTTTGTTATAATTATTATTACATCTTTAAAGTTTTCTGACACTAGCACTTGTGATAGGTGATTTTCTGTATAACAAAAGAACATTGCAGAAAATCTGCAATGCCCTCTCTATTTTAATGTCGTAACAAGTAATTTACTTTCCAACGCCGCCGCGATCAAATCTTCTTTACAGGAATACCCTGTCTTCGAGATCATTTCCTGAAAATTCCATCTTACTCCTGCAGTGGAACACCCCATTTTTTTTGCAATTTCTGAATAGGAAAACCCTTTTATATATAATCGAAGCATTTCCAGCTGCCTCGGACTGATCTCATCGCTCTGAATCCAGTTCAGCTGAACATTCGGGGAAATGTCCGGAAATACCCTTTTCCCTTCCAGTGTCTGATGAATAACATCAAGAATTTCCTCATCTCCGTGATCTTTATACCAGAGACTGTCTGCGCATCCTGTTTTCGCTCTGGCAAGTACTTCCGGGTCAATCAATGATGTGATAATAAGTACTTTTGTCTTAGGATGAGCTTCTCTGATTTCTTTCCCTGCTGCCAGTCCATCATGATTATGAAATGTCTGCACGTCCATCAGCACAAGATCTACCTTTGTAGAATTACATACTTTTATGGCATCATTGGCATCTGCAATTGTCTGCACATGCTGAAATTCTTTATTATTTTCAATCAGATATTCAAAATATTTCTGCATGATCTTCTGATCTTCTACAATTAATATGCGAATCATTTTCCTCTCCCTTCTCGTCTCAATCGTCACTGTCCACATTGACTGTACCCAACAGTTCTCAATCTTCCGTTCCTCCAACCGGCAGTTCTAACACCAACAAAAACCTGGGATCAAATCTTGTAATCATTTGACCTCCTTCTCTTTCAACAGCTTCTCGCAAAGCGGAAAGACCACCGCCTTCTTTACTTCCTTCCTTAGGCCTTTCTCCGTCATTTGTTATATGTATCTTCCACCCTCCAAGCATCTTATAACTTTGTACATACACCTTACTTCCATGTGCATGTCGTATACAATTTGTAACACACTCGCGAATTGCTTTATCCATGATCAATGCCACTTTAGCTTCCTCACAGATTTCTCCCTCAATCTCCACAGACACTCCAAGTCTCTGTGCATGTCGTATTGTCTCCTGATACTGTTTATCCGGATCATCCTGTGTGATTCCGGATAATATGTAAACCGATTGTTTCAGAATTTCCAGTTGGTTTTCCATATAATCTGTTTCTTTATGACTTTCCAGCATACGGCGGATTGTAAGAAGGCTTCGTCCAAAACTATCATGAACCTGCATCTTCATCTTCAAAGTTTCCTGTTCGCGAATACTATCATCAATCTGACCATACATTTTTTTCAGCTTTTTATTTAACACTTCCAGTTTTTCATTATTCATACGGATTTTTTCACTGTTATAATAAATCTCTGAAATATCAAATGCTACTGTCTGAATATACCCTTCAAGTTCTGATTCCGACAACTTATATTCCTGAAACATCCACACTGTATTATCTGACAGATAAAAGACACTGCTTTCTTCACTAAGCTTCGTAATCCCTGAAATTATTTTTCCGCCTTCCAGCACGATCTTAAGGTCTTCATAATTTTGGAGTGCCTCCCCGGTCAGCTTTCTGCCTAATTCTCTCATTTTTTTATTTGATAACACAATGCGTCCCAATGGATCCGATACACAGACACCACACGGAACATTATCTATGGTTTCCTTAACCGACCAAAAAGAAATACTTTTCCGACACACAATAATTTCTTTTCTGGTCAACAGACACAGCGATATGAGTAACAGAAGCATGCCGGCAAAAAGTGTCCATACTGGGACATCAATTATACATGACGGATGGTTATTCTCTCCAATCTGATATCTATGATCATTTAAGAACACACACATCACAAAAAAAGAAGAAAAAAACACTACCACTATGCCTACCATTTTTTTCAGTTTTTCCTCACGCATTATTCTGGAAAAAAGTATCCACAACTCCAGGATCAGACTTATTTCCATCAGAACCATTAATGTATTATGCAGTTTTATACTATCTGTTACATAATTATACATTCTGATTTCTCCTCGCACCTTTTCAGACTTTTATTGAAACAAACCATTCATTCTCTGCTTCCTGTTCCACATAAAGTTCCTGTCTTTTTTCTGCCAGTACTGACAGGTTTTCCGGTCCTTTCACTGTCACAGCAACTTTAATCTCTCCGTCAATTTCTGCAATACGCAAGAAAATAAATTGAATTGCATCAATTAATTCTTCTATCATCCACTCAAAGAAATCATAACAGCTCAAAATACTGTCATCCTCAAGAAAACTTATTTCCGGGTCGATAAAATATTTTCCCTTAATCCTACAAAGTTTTAAACTGTCACAGGATTCTTCCAGACTTCTTCTCAAGTCTTCTGTTGTCAATTTCTCCTGTTTTTCTTTCTGCGATAAGATCAGATTCTTGCGACGCTTCATATAAGTTCCTACCACCACGATCTTCCGAAGAATCCGATCATACGTTTCTTGTGATTCTGTATTCTGAAGTTCATTGAGATATTGATCTAACAGACGCATCTGATGAAATGTTTGATTCTGTATGATGTTAAACAGACGGTTCTTTTCCTCAATTGCCTTCTTCTCTGCTTCCTTTTCATAAGCAATCTGCAACAAATGATTTCTTTCTGTTAATTCTTCCTGAAGTTCCTCGAGTTCTTTATACTGATCCAATACCGGTGAAATATCTTCTGCCCAAAATGCATGACCGCCTCGCAAAGAAATGTGCTTTATCTGGATTCCATGTTCCAGTAACAGTGGTGCCTGTTTTGTGTCCTTACGCATCTGCTCAGTTATTTTTGGAAAATCTCCGGAACGATACCGCACATTCCAATCCCCATCTGTAATTTCTGCCGTGATACCGCCGCTCGCCTGAAATAGTTCTGTGTATCGTGTATTTGTCCCGATCAATCCACAATAAATACAGCTTTGATAAATTGCCGCCATAAGCAGACAACAAGACACTGCCATATCCCCGAAATATTTCGTTATGAGTGGCGTTCCGATAACGTTACCGAAATTCCAATACAGAAGCATTATTCCCGGAAAAAATGGAAGCCAAAATCTTCTTTTCTGCGGACTTTTACTTTTTCTGATCAAAATCACTTCCATTGCGATCAGACAAAAAATCGCCCATACCTGAATCCCAAAGAAAATCGGTCCGTACTGATAATTTTGATCTATAAACGGCTTCCCATCCGGAAATGAAAATACAAGCTGATGAAAATCATTTGTAAGAACTGCAACAACAAACAGAAGAGACGGAATCACAAGAGCCGCTGTACGTTTTGTCGTATTCTTCTCTTCCTCTTCTCCCATCAATATTGCTGCATTGAGTCCAAGCGTAGGAATCATCATACATGGAATATAATATAAATACCAACACATTCTCAGAGTAATTACTTCTGTCATAATATGATATTTTATACTTCGAAGAAAAATCCAGAAAACCATCAGACAGGCAATTTCAACAAGGCATCTTCTTATCTTAGGATTCACGACTCGCTTCTGCAGATAAATCCCCCAGGCTGTGTACAATCCAAGATAGAGACAGGTGCGACTCTGATCCAGGATAATACTCTCAATATCTGTTGTTTTCGGTATATGCCGACACATAGCAGCCAGTGCCACGCACAGCAGCACTACAGCGTAAGAGATCCTTTTCTTTTTCGAATATGACATATCTATTCCCCCGCACACATCACATTTACAACTATCTTTTTTAAGTATCACACACTCCCAACATCAATGCAACCTAAAAACGACAGGATCTTCATTTGAACTATTGAAGAACCTGTCGTTTTTATTCCATATTCTATTTGATATAACCAATAAATGTATTTCCGCTTCCGGAAACCATTCCTTCCATCTCGCTGATGGAAACTGTCTGCGACTCTCCATTTTCAGGATCGATATAAGTAATATCATTCTTCGTATATCCTGTCAGAAGAATTGCATGATCTGCACTTGTAAGTGCGATCACCGGACATCCTCTGTTGATCACATAGAGTACCTGATCCAGCGTACAACCTGTCAGATCTACTTTCTGAGCATCATATGTCTTCATATAGCGCTCACATGCTTCGAGTGATGTCTCTTCTCCTTCTTTCGAAAGAGCAACATCCTCTATCGAATACGCGAGATCTCGATTTCCTTTCTCCCAGACATATTTCTGATCCGAAGAGATCACAACTCCTGAAATCTGCTGTGCTTTCTGAATTGCATAAGAAGCTTTATCATAAATTCCTGCCAGTTCACCGACACCATAAACGTAATACTTCACATTTTCACTATTATCAGCAAGTACCATCTCAAGTTCATTCTTTGATGCAAGCTGATTCGGCCGGATCACTTTCACGCTCTTATCTCCTGCTCCCTCTGCAAATGTAATCCGCATCTGTTTTTCCATCAGTGCCGTTGTGTATACTTCAGTTTTAATCGCCGTATCTTTGCGTTCCTCATTATTCGTAATAAACTCCTGTGAAGTGACATTGTAAATATCCCCGCTTTTCTCTA
>ERZ870052.928-NODE-928-length-10769-cov-4.585578_pt1 | contig 10769 bp, 14 predicted proteins | sample MGYA00520889_ERZ870052 | MGnify/ENA primary metagenome ERZ870052 (study PRJEB32232, sample SAMN07284988) | human gut metagenome | biome: human-associated habitat; material: feces | host: Homo sapiens | place: Tanzania | collected 2014-08-14 ...
TCTTAGATTGTAGTGACTATTTTAATCACCTCACTTGATCTTTTTTAACATTTCCTGCTTTTTGGCACGAATTTTGTGTAGAAAACAGATGGAAAATATATTCCAGACACTTTTCGAAGGTTCTCTTTTCTGCATTCTGTGTTGTATAGACGGGATATTCACAGATCAATTTGTCATTTAACGTGCAGCGAATCCTGCCGACTTGCATTCCTTTTCTTACAGGAGCATCCAACTGATCAGGAATCTCATAGTCAACAGAAATTGTTTCATCTTCTTTCAATAGTAGAGAAATGGGTTTCAGATTTGCTTTAAGAGGAATCATGATTCCGTTTTTACCGGGATAATCTATCGTCTTTGAATGTGCTTTTATTCCATTATTTATAAATATCTGCCGGACAGGTAATTCAATTTCAAATGTCTTATATTGATAATGCTCCAAAGCATAAGTCATAAGAGTTCTCATATCGGACCATTTATAACTCTTATTATTTGGCCATCCGCAGGCAAGAAGTGCAACAATAAATGTCCGTTCATCTCTACGTAGCGCACCGACATAACAATATCCGGCATCTGAAGTAAATCCTGTTTTTCCGGAAAGAGCGCCCTCCATCATATTTAAGAATGCATTATGATTATAACAGCTGAACGAACGTTTTCCTTCAACATCTTGAAACTGATAGGTTGCGGTACGTGTGATCGTAAGAAATTCTTCCTGTTTCTTAGAATTCATAATACAATAACGCATGATCCTTGCAAGATCTTCTGCTGTAGTGTGGTGGATTCCATTTGAATCTGCTGCATCTAATCCATTTGGTGTGATAAAATAAGTAGAATAACAGCCGATCTTCCGCGCTTTTTGGTTCATCTGATCTGCAAATTTCTCTACACTTCCGGCAACAGCTTCTGCAATTACAACCGCCGAGTCATTATGTGACTCCAACATTAAGGAATAAAGAAGATCTTTTAAATAAAACTGTTCTCCTGCAACCATTCCAAGACGCACCTTTGGCTGCGCAGCAGCCTGATCGCTTACTGCAACAATCTGATTTTCCGAATCAATTATGCCGCTCTCTAATGCAAGGATGCAAGTCATAATCTTTGTTGTACTTGCCATTGCCCGTTCTTCCTGTCCATTTTTGGAAAATAAAATACGCCCGCTGTCCGCATCCATTAAGACGGCAGACAGGGCGTATAATTGTTTTAGCTCAGTAGTTCCAAAAACATGAACCGGAAAAGAAATTCCAATGATCATGCTGATAATCAGTATGCGAACAAAGAATAAATAGATTCTGAAATACCACTTTTTAAATTCTATCATCAATTGATTTCCTGTCTATATTGGAAGCTCCATTCTTCTTTCTATTTTATGATTCCAATGCAAGTTGTAGAATTCAAAAATCAAATGTCCATACGGATCTTTGCCTCATCCTCTGCTTCTTCTTTGAAATGTTCCAGCTGCTCCGGATTCAATGGCGGAAGATCATCAATCGACGGTACACTGAATCTTCTTAAGAATTCTTCCGTCGTGCCGAAAAGAATCGGCCTTCCAGGTGCATCAAGTCTTCCGACTTCTTCTACCAGACCATATTCCACAAGTTTATTTACTGCGTGATCAGACTTTACTCCACGGATCTTCTCAACCTCGATCTTGGTGATCGGCTGTTTGTATGCAATGATTGACATTGTCTCAAGAAGAACGTCCGTCAGAGTATATTTCTTCGGCTGCTTTGCCACACGGATCAGATAGTCATACATTTCCTTCTTTGTACACATCTGATAAGACTTGTCCAGTTCAATGATGCGGATTCCTCTGTTCTTTGATTCGTATTTCTTCATCAGATCCTGAAGTAATTCTTCGGTTGTCTGTTCATCCTGTTCGATTGCTTTCGCAATTTTACTGAGTTCAACAGACTCTCCCATTGTAAATAAAATAGCTTCAATTGCAGCCTGAAGTGTTTTTACTCCTGCCATTTACACTATGTCTCCTTTTCTCTCGATCATGATCTCACCACAGGTAGATTCTTGTTCAACATAAATTTCGCCCAGCTTCATCATTTCAAGAATCGCAAGAAATGTAACAACAACATGCATTTTACTCTTCTGCTTCTGAAGAAGCTGACGGAAACTGAATCGGCGGTGCTCCTGTAAATACTCCCGCACATAAACGAACTTATCTGTGAGTGAAACTTCCTCTTTCTCAATCTTGCCAAATTTACTTCTTACCGGATCGACTTTATCTGTCTGACGACGCATGACTTCCTGAAAAACTTTCTTTAACTGTACCATTGTCAGATCCCCAAGTAAAAGGTCAAGATCAACTGGTTCCACATATTCCAGGACTTCCTCCGGAATTGTCGGATTCTTATATAAAATCAGATCCGCGTCTACCTGGCGGTCTCTGAGTTCATAAGACATGTATTTATACATCTTATATTGCAGCAGCTGTTCAACCAGTTCCTGCCTTGGATCTTCTTCCTCTCCGTCTTCTTTGACTTCTTTTGGAAGAAGCATCTTGCATTTAATATCCAACAGTGTCGCTGCCATAACAAGAAATTCACTCATCACATTCAGATCTTCCCGCTGCATCTGACGGATATATTCCATGTACTGATTCGTAATCTCCACAATGGGGATATCGTAAATATCTACTTTATTCTTCTCGATCAGATGAAGGAGCAGATCCAACGGTCCTTCAAATACTTCCAGTTTTACCGGTATTCCCATAATAATCTCCTTTTATCTGCAAAGGGTGATTGCAACCACTTCTGCCGGATTAAACAGTCTCACATTAAATGTATGCGTTCCAAGCCCTTTGCTGACAATGATCGTCTGTTCTCCCACCACGGTCATTTCTCCTGAATATTTTGGAAAAAGAAATGCCTGTGGAGTGATCACGCCGCCAATTCCCGGCAAGCGTACACAGCCTCCATGCAGATGTCCAGACAAAATCAGATCGGCACCCCACTCCTTATAAGCTTCCATATAGGATGGATTATGGGCAAGCAGGATGTGATAACTGTTGTCTGCAAAATCCTTTGCTACCTTCTGCAGCTTTTCCGTACTATGCATTTCTCCCAGACATCTGCCAACATCTTCAGCGGTGACATCCGCCTTGCAAAACTTCTTATTCACAATCAGCGGAAGTTCCAATCCGCTGATATGAATCTGTTGATTTCCCAACAGAATATCACAGCTTTCATTTTCCAGAAAATGAACACCTTCCGCCTGTAACTTTTTACGATACTCTTCATAGAACAAGGAATAGTTTTCCTGATTCTCCTTGATTCTCTGTTCATGATTTCCACTCGCATAATAAACCGGGCAGAGCTGCGGCAGACGACTGACAAAATCCAGTGCCTCCTGATATCGCACGTCATTTTTTGCCACCAGCATGTCTCCGCCAATTAAAATCAGATCCGGCTGCTCTGCTTTTATAGCTTCGAACAATTTATTGTTCTGCTCACCATAAACATGGTTGTGCATATCACTTAAAAAAATAATTCTGTTCACTGAGTCTTTTTCAGCTGTACAAGTTATCTTTGGTGAGTGTACTTCGTAATGTGTTACACAAAAATAATGCTGCTCCCGATACATTTCTGCTAATATAACCGCACACACAATCAGAAAAAGAACAGTGAAAAAACCTAGGATGCTCATATCGTATGTATCTCAGACATCTCAGCTTCTGCAATCGCCACACCGGAACTTGATCCAATACGGTCTGCACCGGCATAAAACATCTTCCGTGCATCTTCCAGTGTATGAATACCACCGGATGCCTTTACCTTCATGTCAGAACCAACCGTCCGCTTCATAAGAGAAACTGCTTCTACAGTTGCTCCGCCGGTTGAGAAACCGGTAGAAGTTTTTACATAATCGGCACCTGCATCACGGCTTACAAGACAAGCCTCCTGAATCTCTTCGTCTGTAAGCAGACATGTCTCAAGAATAACCTTTACAATTACGTCATCCCCGGCAGCAGCTACAACCGCACCGATATCTCTTCTTACATAATCCCAGTTTCCACTCTTCAATGCCCCGATATGGATAACCATATCCAGCTCTTCTGCGCCATCTTTCACTGCTGCTGTTGCTTCTGCAATCTTCGCAGTTGTTGACATTGCTCCTAACGGGAAACCAATCACGGTACATACTTTAATTCCTGTATTTTTCAGAAGAGAGGCACAAAGCGCAACACAACTTGAATTCACACAAACAGAATGAAATCCGTACGTAACTGCTTCCTCACATAATCCCCGGATATCTTCCTCTGTTGCATCTGCTCTTAATAATGTATGATCAATACGTTCTGTAATCATTAATTTAATCTGCCTCCTGTATTTTTATATCCATTGCGGGTAGTAGAATTTCATAAAACAGACTGAAAATCATTCCAGGCTACCCACACTCGTACCCTTTATTATAAAACATTTTCCATGTTCCCGACAAGTGTTATAATAATTTCTTCCAAATCTTTTTTAGATAATCTCCGAAATCTGCCTTTTCCACAGGTGCTGCAGCAATCAGATTTATGGATCCAATTTCTTTCCCGTTTATCCGATAACAAATCCGACCAATTGTTTCTCCCTTTTTTACAGGTGCTTTTACTTCATCTGGAATTTCTGTTACTTCTTCGACTTTCGATAAATCGGATCCTTCCGTATCTACATAAGTAAATCCTTTCTCATATTGAATCTTCAGATGTTCTTCTTTGCCACTTTTCACCAGAACTGTTGGCAGTTTCTGTTCTTTTGCTTTATAAATCTGACACTTTCCAAATCCATAATTCAATAATGTTACCGCATCCTTAAAACGGCTTTTTGAATCCTCAGCGCCCATAATTACTGCAATCAGATCCACATCATTCTTACTAGCCGTTGCCGATACACAGAACTTTGCCTTTCCAGTGGATCCGGTTTTCAGACCAGTTGCATATTCGTATTGCCGGATCAGCTTATTTGTATTCGTCAGGCCAAATTCTGAAGAACCACGGGCAGTTGTATGCGTGATATTTTCCATCCAGACCGTACAGTAGTCCTTTATCTGCGGATATTTGGTCATCAGTTCCCGCGACATGAGTGCAATGTCTCTGGCACTCATCTCATGACCATCTGCATCTAATCCGTTGCAGTTTACGAAGTTTGTATGTTTCATTCCAAGTCCTTTTGCCCGCTCATTCATTTGTTTTACAAATTCTTGTTCATTTCCGCAGATACATTCACTCATGGTTACACATGCATCGTTTGCGCTTGCGACAGAAATGCATTTTAGCAGCGTATCTACCGTCTGGATCTCTCCCGGTTCCAGGAATACTTGAGATCCTCCCATAGAAGCTGCATACTCGGAAGTTGACACTTCATCATCAAGTGATATGGTCCCATTTTCTAATGCATCAAAGATTAACAACATTGTCATGATCTTTGTAACACTTGCCGGCGGCCGCGCAGTATCTGCATCTTTTTCAAATAAAACCGTTCCCGTAGACATTTCCATAAGAATACCAGACGGCGCACTTATTTCTACTTCTTCCGCGTGGACTACAGTTGTTGGAAATGTAATCCTGTACAGCAGAAAAACACTCAGCAGAATCACTGTAAAACCTTTCTTCATCTGCAATTCCCCCATGGACTATTCTTTTACCAGTATAGTAGCGATGAAGGGGAAATATGTCTGGAGAGAATTGACTTTTCAATTTTACAGGCGTATATTAGAAGTACTGTCCATTTTCTGTGATTTCAGAAAGATGGAATCTAATATTAGGAGGTCAAAATGAGCTCACGCACTTATTACGATATCTTAGGTGTATCCAGAGATGCGACTCTGGAAGAGATTACTTCAGCGAAAAATGCATTGGCTAAGGTCTACCATCCGGATGCCAATATGCATAAAGATATAGATACAACTGCTTTTATGCAGGAGATTCTGGAAGCCTACCGGGTTCTTTCCAATCCGGCGAAAAGAAAAGCCTATAATCTGGAAATTTTTGGAGTTACAGACCGTGTTTTTAAGACATTTAAACTCACACCGGAAGACGAGAAAGAATCCGTTCCTTTCGTGACTTACTGGAATGCAGCAGTGCAGCTCCAGGATATCATTGATCAAAGCCTTCGTGTGATGGAACGAGCTTCCAGGACAAAGACACTCTCTCAAAAATTAATGAAAAAACTTGGGAAAAATGATCCGGATGAGATGCACCGTGAACGTCAGCTCAGCCGTCTTTCCATGCAGGCAATGCGACAGATCACCACATTGAAAATGGCAGGAATTCCAAGCGAATACTGGAATATAGATGCTATGAACTGGGTACTGGTCCGTTGGGGACAAAGACAGGATACAGATTTCCGAAGTTTGTTCAAACGATATGATATCTATGTGGAGAAACACTATTCCACTTCCGAGAAGAAAAAACTGCATGCATATAAACGTCAGTTTCATCACAATTTGAAAAAGCTTCTCTCCTATGCATTGGAGGCGTAAGAAACAGGAAGAAATATTTCCAGTATATTTATTAGAAGAAATGTGAGGTACATCATGAAAATAAGAGTAGCATTTGTATGTTGGGGGAATATTTGCAGATCAACTTTAAGTGAAAGTGTATTTACCTATAAGGTAAAAGAAAAAGGGCTGAGTGATCAGTTTATAATAGACAGTTTTGCGACAAGTACAGAAGAAATCGGGAATCCACCGCATAGAGGTACTGTAAATAAACTAAAAGAAGTTGGAATTCCTTTAGTACCACATCGTGCAAAACAGATTTCGTTTTCCGATTATGATAATTTTGATTATATTATAGGTATGGATTCGATTAATATAAAATATCTTAACCGCATGCTTAAAGGTGATCCGGATAGTAAAGTTTCCAAACTTTTAGATTACACATCACGCAAAGGCGCTGATATTGCAGATCCCTGGTATACTGGGAATTTTGATGCAACTTACAGAGACGTAAATGAAGGATGCGATGGCTTATTGGCGTATATATTAGAGCAAAATAATTGAGGGGGCAGATTTGCTCCCTCTTATCTATTCCACTATCATTTAATATCTAATCCAAATCTGTAAATCTCACTGATCCTGGCCTGTGCCTGTTCAGATTCTTTTTTCTTGATAATCTCATTCCTATCACTTAGAATAGCAAGCATTTCATCCACAACTTCTACATCCGGCAAATCAGAATAATGAGATAAATATCCGATCATCCTTGTTGCTGTATAATCGGTATTCAGATTTCTGGTGACAAGATCACATAAATTCTCCGGATAACCTCGTTCCATCATCAGATTGTAGAGCTGCATGCTGATTTCTGTTCTTGGTTTCATGGGTGTTCTCCTTTGTAAAATCAAAAGCCCCAACATGGTCCGCATCGTTGACAGGCTTGTTTGGTTGTATTGGGTATCATTATAATTATTTCAGTCGGAAAAAGCAACTGCGTCTTTAGCGTCTGGCTACTTACAATTTTTGATTTCCATATTTTGAGCTTTTATCAGGAAATTTTCCTTACGATAGTCTGGAAGTGTGGTGATTTTATGGGTGGATTGCTATGTATGGCAGTCCACCCATAAAATCTTTAGCTAAATTGTAAAAAAGTATTGACTCCGACGTTACGTAATAGTTTATGCTTAGAACACCAAGTTAGATAGGAGGAAATATTAATGATGAAAGTGCATGAAGTGAGCAAGCTTGCCGGAGTGAGTATACGCACTCTACAATATTATGACAAGATTGGTCTTTTACATCCGACGAGATACACCGATGCAGGCTACAGACTGTATGACGATGCAGATTTGGAACGCCTTCAACACATACTACTGTTTCGTGAATTAGAGTTTCCACTTAAAGACATCAAGACAATTATTAATAGTCCGGATTTTGATAGAAGCAAAGCCTTGGAGCAACAGATAGAGCTGCTTAGGCTTAAAAAGGAACATATTGAGAACTTGATGAACTTTGCACTTGGAATAAAAATGTTAGGAGTGAAACATATGGATTTTAAGGCTTTTGATAGAAGCAAGTTGGATGAATATTTCAGACAGGCAAAGGAATTATACGGTGGCACACCAGAATATAAAGAAATGGAAGAAAAGCAAAAGAATCGAACTGAGGAAGATGAGAAAATCCTGGCAGATAGATTTATGCTTCTTTTTAAAGAAGCTGGAGAACTGAAAAATATGAATCCAGCATCTGATGATGCACAGAAATTTGTAAAGAGAATACAGGATTATATTACAGAAAACTTATATACTTGCACAAATAAGATTTTGCGTGGACTAGGGAAAATGTATTCAGGTGGCGGAGATATTACAACGAATATTGATGTTTACGGTGGAAAAGGTACAGCAAATTTTGTATCAGATGCAATAGAGATATATTGTGATAATGCAAAAAGCCAGGACTGAATTGTTTGGTATTGACAAGTCGGGCATCAGCCGTCATTTAGCAAAGATTTTTGAATCCAGTGATCTGGATTAGGAAGTGGTTGTTGCAAAAATTGCAACAACCACTCCATTCAGGCAACCAGGTTCCGTATATGGGCAACCGATATTTTGAAGGAACTATATGATAAAGGGCTTTGCTATGTTTGACTGAGTATCACTAATAGTCTAATGCAAAACATCTAAATCAAAGATTTCTTTTTATTGTTTGAGTTATGAACCGGCAATTCATCATACATTGCGATGAATAGTCCAGCCAGGTATTCTTTACTGTCAACGTCTTCTACTAACAACATCTCTTTTGCCCCTTCATACGGTAATTCATAAGTCGCAGTTGCCATATAAGAAACTGCAGATTTTGTCGGTTTCACAAGTAACCTGTCATCATATATGCCTCCGGCAATTCTGCCCCGATAATATATGATATACTCTCCCATCATTGCACGATAATTAATTTCTTCTAAACCAGATAACTGCTCTAATATAAATTGTAAATATTCTTTGCTAGAAGCCATGTTTTTGTCCTTTCAAATACCTGCATTTTCCCATTATACTGTAATCTCAATTTGATTATCCTCAACCGCAACAATGCAGCTTTCGTAATATCCATCCCCTGTAATCCTTGGTCCACTAATAACCTCATAACCATCCGCTTTTAATTCTGCTGTCAATGCATCCACTTTTTCCTTACTTCCCACGCTAAAAGCTATATGTGAATATCCAGTACGAGCTGGTTTCTTCGGTAAATCAGCCATTTCCGGTATATTCATAATTTCAATACGTACACCATCTTCAAATGTGAGAAAATAAGAACAAAAGCCTGTTTTCTGATTGTGATATCCATCATTAGATTTTGCTCTGAAATATTTCATAAAGAATTTTTTTGTACTTTCCAAATCACTTACATAAAGTGCAACATGTTCAATTCTCAGGATTATTCCTCCACTTCTGTATTGATAAGCTGTTTAATAATCTGCCTTTTCTCTTCTACTATTTTACAGCTTTGTTCCATTCCACTCCCGATTCATCTGTCCATGTATCTTTTCCATCATAAATATAAACAGCATTTATACGATCCATATAGCGACCATCTGCCAGTAAATAGACCGTAGTCTCATCACCCCTTTGATTAACCAGTTCTTCGACATCCGGCCAATTGTCCTTATTCTCGAATATTTCAGTTGATGAACTTGAATCATCCATTGACGGTTCATCCGGTAGCTGTACTACCTCTACAATTGCTTCAATTGTTTCAACCGGAGCATCACTCCATGGATATGCCGCATCATCACAGCCTGCCTGCTCAAGTAATTCTTTTGCATCAGGACCTAATAATTTCTGATATGCATCATACACAGATGCAAGCTTATTCGAAAATTCCACCTGTTCAGAGTTTCCTTTATCAGAAAGCCATGATACTGTCTCTTTTTTAATCTCATCTGTGGTCATACTGGTTCCAACTCCCCAGTTAAGCAAATGTGCTGCAGTTTTAATAGAATTCATTCCATTTCCGGCTGTTCCCGGCTGAATATCCAAATCAATTTCATCTAATACACCTCTGAATTCTTTATATGACGGCTTCACATCCTGTAATTGATTTTGTTTCTTCGTCTCTGTTTGCTCCATCTTATTATCTTCTGCTGTTGCCAGCTCACTATTATCTTCGCTCGTAACGACCTGCTCTGTACTGTTTCCGGTATTAGTCATAGTTCCGGTTTCCTGCTGCCCACATGCGGTCAATGAACATACCATAACTACCATGATCATCAAAAATAACTTATTCTTCATATCTTTTTTTCTCCTGTCATTCTACATTATTATTCGTTCCATGATGATATATTGATTTTCTTCAACTGTTACAAAACCATTTTTATTCCAAAAGGAATAACTTTGTGGATTTCCTTTATCCACTCCAAGCCGAATCTTCTCATAATTTTCTGATTTTAAATAAGATAATACCTCACCAATTACACTTGAACCAATGCCTTTATTCTGATAGTTTACATCCATCATAAATAGCCCTATAAAAGCAGTCTTTTTCTTGGGATAATTCATAACCAGATCCATTACTGCAATCAGCTTGTCTCTTTTAAAGAAACCAATATAATATTTATCATTCAGAGTCTTTCCTGGTGGCAAAGCATCCATGTCCTCCAGGATACTCTCTCTTGTCACCAGTGGTGGATGATATTGATAATAAATACTGTTATTTATGCTTAAATCATATACCATGTCTACCTCTGATTTTTCTAAAATTCTCACTTCAAATTCGGTAGACATATCTTCTATTTCTATATTCTTCATTACCTTTCATTTACCTCACAACAAGCAGTGGAA
>ERZ870052.935-NODE-935-length-10737-cov-4.181989_pt1 | contig 10737 bp, 3 predicted proteins | sample MGYA00520889_ERZ870052 | MGnify/ENA primary metagenome ERZ870052 (study PRJEB32232, sample SAMN07284988) | human gut metagenome | biome: human-associated habitat; material: feces | host: Homo sapiens | place: Tanzania | collected 2014-08-14 ...
CTATATCTATATGAAGATATAGTGCATAAAAATTAATAGAGGGGAAAAGCTAACTAACTTATGATTAATGTTAATAAAACGAAAGAAAGTATTCAGAACGTTTTAATATTTTTTACTGATGCGATAGCAGTGTTTCTTGCATATTATCTTTCTGGATTCATATGGCTGACAGGTTACAGACACCAGTCATTCTGGAGAGTCATGCAGACACTTAACAATAATATAATTACTATAATTATAGCAGTTTTTATTACAGCTCTTTTCTGTAATATTAAAGGAGATGTTCTTAACAGGGGAAAGTTTGAAGAATTTGCTTCTGTTATTAAGAAGAGTCTTATTGCTTCAGCAGTCATAGCTGTATATGAACTTCTAAGTAAGACAATACATGGTGTTCCAAGAAGTGTATATGTTATAACATTTTTCCTTGGAATAGTTCTCATGTATATATTAAGAATGCTCGTTAAGGTATACATGAGACACCGTAATGGTGGAATCCGTACACATAGCATCCTTGTTGTTACAATTAAAAGCCGTGCCGAAGATACACTTGCAAAGGTTGCATCAAGAAACGACTGGATGCGCCGGCTTGATGGTGTTGTAATTACAGATGAGGATATGACAGGTCAGACAATATCAGGGGTTCCTGTCGTTGCAAATGTTCATTCTATGATGAGATATATTAAGAATGAAATTGTTGATGAAGTATTTATAGATGTTGATTATAAGACACGCCAAAGCATCAAGCCTATGGTTATGGAGCTTGAAGATATGGGTGTAGCAGTTAATCTTAAGCTTGAGATTCTTGACAGCTATAAGGATTTCGATTGTAAGCTTGGTTTCATAGGAAGCGTGCCTGTCATTACATTTGCTAACAGAATATATGACTGGAAAGGGTTATTCGTTAAGAGATGTATAGATATTCTTGGTTCGCTTGTTGGTCTTGTGTTTATGGTAATTGCAATGATATTCGTTGCACCTGCAATTATGATTGAATCTCCGGGACCAATCTTTTTCAAACAGAAACGTGTTGGAAAGAATGGCCGTTATTTTGAAATATATAAGTTCCGTTCTATGTATATGGATGCTGAGGAACGAAAGAAAGAACTTATGGCACAGAATGAGATGAGTGGTCTTATGTTCAAGATGAAAGACGACCCTCGTATAACTAAGGTTGGTAAGTTCATAAGAAAGACAAGTATTGATGAACTTCCGCAGTTCATTAATGTTCTTAAGGGAGATATGAGTCTTGTTGGTACAAGACCACCAACGGTTGGAGAGTTCAAGCAGTATGAAGGACATCATAAGAGAAGACTTTCCATGAAGCCGGGTATCACAGGAATGTGGCAGGCTTATGGAAGAAAGACGGTTAGCGATTTTGAAGAAATTGTTAAGATGGATCTTGATTATATTGATAACTGGAGTATTATGCTTGATATTAAGATTTTGTTTAAGACAGTTCAGTCAGTATTCACAACTGGCGGACAGTAGAATAATTACCCCCTTGTGGTATCATCAGATACTACAGGGGGTAATTTTTTATCTAGACATTATGTACATTAACATAGAATAATTATAGTAAAGTTGCACAAAATCAGTTGATTATATAGAAAATATACATAAAAATTAACCATAATGCTTATTGACGCAAATTGACGGTTGGGTTAAAATGATAATAACTTTTGGTATAGGGGACATGCTGTAGTGCAACATGTCGAAAAGAACATGTTATATGCTGTTAATAACAGGGGCTTTACTATGCCTACAATATAATAAGGAGGATTTTATGAAAAAGGGTAAAAGAATTTTAGCCGCTTTTTTAGCAGTGCTTATGGTTGTTGCTATTATGCCAACAAGCTGGGCAACTAAAAAGGTAAAAGCCGCTACAGAGACAAAAGTATATACTCTTAATGCTAATGACCTTGAAGCAGTAGCTCAGGGAACAAAGGCAGATGGAGATGTTGTAAAAGCGGGAACAGATAATTTCTTTAGCATTATCTGTAGTGCCAAGACAAAGTTTGATGCTTCAAAAAAGTCATTCAGTGATGGATTTGAAGGGACACAGAGAATTAACTTTGGCGAAGGAACAACAACAGCAAAGAATGCTATCAGATTCACAGTTGAAAGTGCAGCAACTGTACAGGTATGGTGGGCATGTGGAGATGCTGGACGTGAAGTAACTATTCTTGATAAGGATGGTAAAGCAGTAGATACAACATCAGAAGGTCTTGCAAAGAATGCAATGGCTATCTCAACATTAACAATTCCAGAAGCAGGAACATACTATCTTGGTAATACACCAAAGAGCAACTATATTTTCAAGGTAGCAGTTACACATACTGTTGAAGTTGCAGGTGGAGATGATAAGCCAAAAAGAACAGCATGGGCTGATGTAGCAACACCTGTTATTACATCTGCAGTTCAGGATGGAGCAAATGTTAACGTAACAGCAGATGCATCAGTTGGTTACAATGGAGCTGATAAGGTTGTTATTGTAATGTCAGATGCAGCTGGAAACGAAGTAAAGAGATTAATGTCTGATAACGAGGCAGAGAATGTAACAAAGTCATTCACTCCAAGTGAATCAGGTACATATACATTTAAGACTATCATTTCTAGAGATGGAGAAGAAGATAAGGTAAGTGAGGCAGTTAATGTTGACTATGCACTTCCTCTTTCAGCACCAGCTATCAGCAGTGCAACAAGCATGGGTAATGGTACAGTAAGTCTTGTATGGCAGTCAGTTAAGGAAGCTACATCATACAATGTTTATGTTGACGGAACAAAGGTTGGCTCAACATCTGCTACATCTTATGATGTTACAGGATTAACTGTTGGTACAAAGTATGATTTTGCAGTTGAAGCAGTTAGAGAGACACCAGCTGCTGTATCTGAGAAGTCAACAATATCTGCAACAGCAACATCTGATGCTAAGCAGGTATGGGGCTATATCGTATATGGTAACGGTGCAAGCGAATCTAATTCAGCATATGAAGGAAACATTAATGAAACAGGTTCAGTTACATTAAGATCTGGAGCAGTAGATGCTAATGGAGTTCTTAAGGGAAGCGGTAATAACGGAAAATTAGTTCCAGCATCATTTGATGGTCTTAATTTCTATTATACAGCAGTACCTACATCACTTAACTTTACATTAAGAGCTAAAGTAACTGTAGATCAGTGGAATTTATCTAATGGTCAGGAAGGCTTCGGTCTTATGGCAGCAGACAGACTTGGTGGTTCTGGATGGAACAATTCTTATATGGCTGTAGTTTCTAAGACAGAATATTACTGGAATGAAGAAGCTGGTAAGGTTACTAATGATGCAACAGCACTTAAAGTATCTCAGAAGATTGGTATTGCTTCACAGGAGAAGAAGGGTCTTACTAAGGATAACATTGCAGCAATAGAAGCTAATGATACTGAAACAGTAAAACAGTTCCAGAGTGCTATGTATCCTCTTGAGCAGAGATATGCACAGAATGTCAATGTTATTGGTAATGCTGTTAAGCCAGTTGATGCAACAATAGAGAATCCTGTTACTGAGATGTATCTTACAATTCAGAAGAATAACACAGGATATTTTGTATCATACGAATCAGTAGATGGAACATATTCAACAACTAAGAAGTATTATGATACAGAAACATTATCACAGCTTGATTCTGATAATGTATATGTAGGTTTCTTCACAAGTAGATATGCACAGGCAACATTCTCAGATGTAACATTTACAACAATTAACCCATCTGATGATGCTCCAGCAGAAGAGAAGCCAATTGAAGAATTAGTAACTAATGCAGCATTTAATTCTAAGACTGCAACAGGTACAAGTGATTATGAATTCAGATTCACAGCTAACTGTGATGGTGTTCTTTCTATTTGGGATAGTGAAGATAACGCAATTGTTACAGATGTAGCTGTTGCAGCTAATACAGTTGTTAAGCCTGCAACAACAACACTTAACGTTGGTAAGAATACATTCAGATATGTATTTACACCAGATGCTGACTATATTCCAGAAAAGGATATGGTTATGTCATCATATGAGCCAATTGAAGGCACATTTACTGTAACATACAGAACATATGGTGTTGAAGGACAGTCAATTTATGTAGCACCAGGTAAGTATGGTGTTGGTACTAAGGAAGATCCAATGAGCATCTATGATGCTGTTAAGTATGTACAGCCAGGACAGACTATTGTTGTTATGGAAGGTACATATTACCTTGAGAAGACAGTTAAGGTTGAGAGAGGTGTTAATGGTACAGCAGATAAGCCTATTCAGATGGTAGCTGATACAGAAGCTTCTTCAAGACCAGTATTTGATTTCCAGGGATTATGTGCAGGTATGGTACTTGCAGGTGATTACTGGTACTTCCAGGGATTTGATGTAACTAATTCAGCTAATGCACAGAAGGGTATTCAGCTTTCTGGTAAGTACAATACAATGGATAACATTATGACTTACCACAATGGTAATACAGGTCTTCAGGTTAGCAGATATCTTACAACAGATGAATTTGATATGTGGCCAGCATATAACTTAATTCTTAACTGTACATCATATGGTAACGCTGATGCAGGTTATGAAGATGCTGATGGTTTTGCAGCTAAGTTAACAGTTGGTGATGGTAATGTATTTGATGGTTGTATCTCATACAACAACGCTGATGATGGATGGGATCTTTTTGCTAAGGTTCAGTCAGGTTCAATTGGTGCTGTAACAATTAAGAATTCAGTTGCTTATGGCAATGGTTACCTTGAAGATGGTACAGATGCTGGTAACGGTAATGGATTTAAGCTTGGTGGCGACAGCATGTCAGGCAAGCATGTTCTTGAGAACTGCGTAGCATTTGATAACAAGGCTAAGGGTATTGATTCTAACTCTTGTCCAGATATTAATGTAATTAACTGTACAACATTCAACAATGAGTCTTACAATATTGCTCTTTACACAAATTCAGCTAAGAATACAGATTTCTCAGCAACAGGTGTACTTTCATACAGAACATATATGAAGGATAATGTAGAGCAGTTCAAGTTACTTGGAACACAGGACAAGACAAAGGTTGATAACGATACTAACTACTTCTGGAATTATGAAGGAACAGCTAAGAATTCAGCTAAGACTGTAACAGATGACTGGTTTGAATCAGTTGATACAACAATGGATTACACAACACATGTATATGCATCACATAAGGTAACAAGAAATGCTGATAACACAATCAACATGAATGGTCTTCTTGTTCTTACAGACAAGGCAGCAGCTAATGCAGGTGCAAGAATGACTGGTACTCCATCAGTTAAGATTACAATTCCTGAGGGAATTAAGGGACATAAGACAATATCTATAACAGGTAAAGATGTTGTTAAGGGTAATACAACAGATGTTGCAGTTATTCAGGGAACATCTACAGATATTGTATGGACAATCGATGCAGATGCATCTACATTTGATTATATTATGGTTGATGATGTAGTTCTTGATGCTTCTAAGTACACAGTAGTAGCTAATGGTAATACAACAGTTGTTACATTCAAGGCTTCTTACATTAAGAGCTTAAAAGCAGCAGAGCATACATTCAGAGCTTGCTTTACAGATGGTTATATTGCAGAGACTAAGCTTGAGGTTCTTCCTAAGACAGGTGATTTTGCTGGTAATATGACAGCTGTATATGCAATACTTATGCTTATGGCATTACTTGCAGGTTCAGTAGTTCTTTTCGAAAAGAAGAGAAAGAGAGCTTAATAAAGCTATAATTTAATAAAACATATGACTGAGGTCTGGATTTCCAGGCCTCAGTTTTTGTATATAGATATATAATTATTATTGTACAATTATTACAAGTAACATCTAGTTTTAACGACTTTTAGAAAAACATTTACTAAAAGTGTTATTGACTATTTGTTATGTGCGGTGTTACTCTAATTACAGATTTATGAAAAATATAAGGAGGAATTTTTCTCATGAGAAAAAGAACCAAAAGAATGTTGTCTGTTCTTATGGCAGCTTTAATGGTTGTTAGTATTATGCCGGTTACTGGCTCTAATAACATTGTTGCTAAAGCATCGACAGCAAGTACAGAATCTTCTGTTGTGACATGGTCAGCAGCAGATATTCTTGCAGCACAAGAAGGAGACTCAGGATTAGTGTTATGTGGTTCAGGATGGACTAATAATAATGCTACAGATGACAAGACATTTGAAGATGGATTTAGTGCATTAGGAGACAATGCTAAAGCAGGATCAGCAAAGGCACAGACTAATGGAAAGACAGCAGCAGGAACAGTACCAGATAATGGATGCTATGTAAAATATACAGCACCTGTTAATGGTGAATTAGCTATTAATACTAAGATAGGAAAGGGAAAGACTTTCTATATAGTAGCGGAAGATGGAACCAAGGTGGCCGAAGTAAAGAACTCTACAAGTGCGAGTACTTATAATACAGTTAAGGCTACGGTAGAAGCAGGTAAGACATACTATGCATACCTTGGAGGAGCAACAGCTCAGATCTGGAAAGTATATTACTCACAGTTAAATAAGAAGACTGTAGTTGACTGGGAATCAGTAGCAAAGCCAGTTATCAGTAAAGTAGAAGCAGGCTCAGATGGTTTTACTGTTACTGTTGAAGGAATTGTGGATGAGTATAATGGGGCTGAAGATATTGTGGTAACAATGCTTCATAATGATGGACAGGCTGGAGAAGCTGTTATAAAGAGATCAGAAGGAACAGCAACAGTTAATTTTACAGCTCATGAAAGTGGTGATTATACATTTGTTGCAACAGCACAGAGATTAGGTTGTGCTGATAAAGCTTCAGATGCTTATGAAGTAAAGGATTTCGTACTCGGTGTTAAGATGCCAACTATTACATGGGCAGAGAACAAGGGTAACGGAGAAGTATATCTTGACTGGGTTAATATAAGTGATGCCAAGGATTATACTTTAACATATAAGGTTAAGGACGCAGAAGACAGCACAGCAGTTAAGATTGATGGAATCACAGAAGGTGATTATACAGTTAAGAATTTAACAGTTGGAAGTACATATGAATTCAGTGTTGTTGCAAACAGAGCTGATGGATATTATTCAACTGCTTCAGAGAAGGAATTAACAGTAACAGCAGATGCTCAGAAGAACTGGTATGTATCAACTGTTGGTTCAGCTCAGGAGACTAAGGCAACTATTACAGATGCAGATGGCAACACACAGTCAATAAATATGGCTAATGGTGATACAGCACCACAGAAGGTTGCTACAACTGAAGCAAAGAATATCACAAATACAACAGGAAGTATGGAGATTCAGGCTAAGGCATCAGGAAAGATTTCTGATGATGAAGATGGATTCTCATATTACTACACTAAGGTTAATCCAGAGAAAGAGAACTTTGAATTAACTGCAACATTTACAGTAACAGATGCATCTCTTACACCTGATAATCAGACAGGTTTTGGTGTTGTAGTTGCAGATACATTAGGTGTTAATAACTGGGGTACACCAAGTTATGTGCATAAGTATTTCAATTACTTCTCATCAATGATGTACAGCTCTAAGAATAATGCACCAACAATGCGTTATATCACAGGTTATACATCAGCAGATACATCTAACAAAGATGGTGTAGACAGAGTTAATAATAATGTTAAGTTTAACCAGTTAACAGGAACAAATATGTTTAAGGTTGGTGCTGAGTATACATTTACAGTAAGAAAGACTGATGATGGATATGAAGCAGTTGCAACAACAGAGAATGGAACACAGACACAGAAGCTTACAGCTAATGACTTTACATCAGTACAGGAAGATGGAACAGTAGTTGTAGGTGTTATGGTAGCAAGAAAGATTGGTGTTAAGATTACAGATATCAAGTTTACTACATCAGAAAGTAAGGGACTTGCAACATCTGAGGTCGTAGAAGACAAGATAACACCATCAATCAGAGTATATTCTTCTAGCACATGTGGAGCAGGTGAGTATGAATACACAGTAGTTCCTAATTGTGCAGGTATTTTAAAGGTAACAGGAAGCGCTGACGGTAAGGTTGTTACTAAGGAAGTAACAGCTGATGAAGTTGTAAGAATTCCAGTTGCAGTTAATGTAGGAAGCAATACTATTAAGGCAGAATTTGCACCAGCAGCCGCTGCTAATATTACATCAACAAAGACAGTAACAAGCGAAACAAATGTTACTCGTAAGGTATATGGCGAGGCTGGACAGACAATTATTGTAACTCCAGATGGTAAGACAACTGGTGATGGAACTGAAGAAAGTCCATTAGATATTAATACAGCAGTTTCATATGCACAGCCAGGACAGACTATTCTTATGAAGAATGGTGTATATGATAAATGGATTACAATTAACAGAAGTGTATGTGGAACAGCAGATAAGCCAATTAATCTTGTTGCGGAATCAATCTCAACAGATGGAACTGATGGTGTAGTATTGTCAGGAGCAGGTCTTACAGTAATTGGAAGTTATTGGCATGTATATGGTTTATATGTAAAGGATTCATCAGGGGTAGGTATTCAGGTAAGCGGTAACTATAATACAATAGATATGTGTACAGTAAATCATGCGGCAAACAGTGGTGTTCAGATAAGCAGAAATGGTGGAGCTGATAACTATGCAGGAATTCAGGGTAAGTTATGGCCAACAGGAAACCTTATCAAGAACTGTGAATCATTTGATAACTGTGATGCAGGAAGAAATGATGCAGATGGATTTGCAGCAAAATTAACATGTGGTGAAGGCAACAGATTCTATGGTTGTATATCACATAACAATATTGATGATGGCTGGGATCTCTATGCTAAATCAGTATCAGGTATAATCGGTTCAGTTACTATTGAAAACTGTGTAGCATACAATAATGGATGGCTTACAACAGATGATGTAACTGCTGCAGGTTATAACTATGGTGAAGGTAACGGATTTAAGTTAGGTGGTGGATATCTTAAGGGCGGACATAAGCTTATTAATTGTGTTTCATTTGGAAATCATGCAAAGGGAATAACAAGTAACAGCTGTCCTGATATCTCTATTACAAGATGTACAGCTTACAACAATGGTAATGCAGATTCATATAGCGTAGGTCTTAATACAATGGATTCTATGCTTAAGGAGTGGAAGGTTAGTGGTCTTATATCTATGTCTAAGGCTGATTTAACAGCGAAGGCAGACCTTATTCCTTTCTCACAGCATGGAGATGATAACTACATTTATAACGGTTCAGAATCATACAACAATCTTGGTCAGAAGGCTACAGATGAGTGGTTCGAAAGTGTAGATACAACAATTAGACCATCAAGAAATGCAGACGGAACAATTGATATGCATAATCTCTTAGTTATTAAGAGCGGTGTATTAAGCGATAATGTTGGTGCAAGACTTGATACAACAAGTGAAGAAGCAATAAGCGTTAAGCCACAGGCTGGCGAAGTTGTATCTCATGTATTTGAGTGGACAACAACTAAGGAAGCAACATGTACAGAAAAGGGCGAAAAGCATGGAATATGTACAGTATGTGGACATGAAGAGACAAGAGAAATCGAGGCTCTCGGACATGAATTCAGTAATGAGTTCACAGTAGATAAGGAAGCTACTACTACAGAAGAAGGCTCTAAGTCACAGCACTGCTTACATGCAGGTTGTACAGAGAAGACTAATGTAACAGCTATTCCTAAGCTTTCATCAGGCAGCGAAGATGTTAACCCAACACCTTCAACACCAGATACAACAGTTAAAGAGCCTTCTGCTCAGACAGGAGATACAATGCATGCAGTACCATTTGCATTGGCAATGATTATCTCAGCAGGAGTAGTTGTGATGGTTGTTTCATCAAAGAAGAAAGTTGTAAAATAATAATTGAATAAATAATAATAGCGGCTGATATGGAAATCATATCAGCCGCCAATTTTTTTATTCTGAAAATGTAATTAAAAATATTAGTTATCTGTAGTTTTGTAATGTAGGTGTTGAATTAACACCAAGTGGGTTAGTAACACCAGAAGCAGTAGTAACTTTGTATGTTACTGTTATGCTTGAACCAGGAGCAATTGAATTGCCAAATCTGTAGGCAACCTGAAGATTGTTATAACTGCCAGTGTACATTGTATCACCATTACTCATCTCTATATCAGATATAGAGCCGCCAGCAGGGGCAAATATATGGATATAACCAGTAATTGTACCACCATAACTTCCAAGTATGTATCCACCGGCATTGATTTTGTCATTATCACTTAATGTATTGCTATATGTAGCAGTTACCTCATAAGTGCTTGAACCATTGCTGTTAACAACAGGCTCACTTATCTGTGTGTCTATATTAAGGAACCATCCTAACTTACATGGATCTGAGATACTAAAATATACTCCGGTTTCAGGATTCTCAGGGTCATCATTAAGTCCTCCGGAACATCCGGCATTTTTAACAAGTGTCTGTTCAGCCTCATCTTCCATCCACATCATAACTGTGCGGTTCTTTGCTCCATCCGAGAATACTTTATAATAATCACCGGCTTTTTTTACATCAAAGTCAGATACCAGCTTTGCCATGGTAACCTTAGCTGTTTCTGCAAATAAATTATCAACGTAATCGCCTGCAGAAGAAGATGCATTTGCATTAAGGTACTTGTAATAAAGGTCATACTGTAGAACCTGTGTAGCATTATCACCAGTTAACTCTGTGCCATCTGAAAGTGTCACATTACCGATGTATTCAAG
>ERZ870052.939-NODE-939-length-10706-cov-5.678521_pt1 | contig 10706 bp, 5 predicted proteins | sample MGYA00520889_ERZ870052 | MGnify/ENA primary metagenome ERZ870052 (study PRJEB32232, sample SAMN07284988) | human gut metagenome | biome: human-associated habitat; material: feces | host: Homo sapiens | place: Tanzania | collected 2014-08-14 ...
GACCGTCAGCTTCATGACCCAGAAGATGAAGGTGGAGTTTGCCGAGGGCGCAGACCCCCACGGCACCATGGTGAACGTTCTGGCCGCCTGCAAGAAGGTGGAGGACGACTGCGAGATCTTTGACATCTGAGAACAGGGGCGCCAGACCCTCTCCGTCATCGCGGCGCGGTGCCTGCTCTCCCGAGAGGGAGAGCTTTTCTTATCGGGGATCACCCGCTGCGGAAAACTCCCGACCCTTCCGGAAAGAGACTTCCACCGTTTGTGTTGAAAAAACAGACTGTTTTCAACAGTTTCCACCCAGTTTTCAACATCCTTTGCGGAAAACTCGCAAAAGAAACGTGGAAAAGTGCTTTTCCGGCAGAAAAACTGCGTGGAAAACACGGGTAAAACCGTGGAATATCCATTTTCATGGGGAAAAATTGTTGAAATCCCCCGCCCGCCGCAGCGCAGTGCGGCCCAGGATCCCCCAAAAAAGGAGAGCTTTGTATGAATAAAAAGCAGAAAAAGAACCTGCAGCGCATCATCGCTGCGGTGGTTCTGGTGCTCATCCTCAAGCTGCTGCCCCAGTTCCCCACGCCGGTGGAGCTGGCGCTGTACTGCATCCCGTACCTTGTGGTGGGCTGGGACGTGCTGCGCAAGGCACTGCTTGGCATCAAGAACCGCCAGCCCTTTGACGAGTGCTTCCTGATGGCCGTTGCCACCGTGGGTGCATTTGCGCTGGGCGACTACATGGAGGGCTGCGCCGTTATCATCTTCTACCAGATCGGCGAGCTGTTCCAGAGCGTGGCCGTGGGCAAGAGCCGGCAGAGCATTTCCAGCTTAATGGACATCCGCCCGGACTACGCCAACATTGAGGGCGAGGACGGCAAGCTGGAGCAGGTGGACCCGGACGACGTGGAGATCGGCACCGTGATCGTGGTCCAGCCCGGTGAGCGCGTGCCCATCGACGGCGTGATCGTGGAGGGCGCTTCTGCCCTGAACACCGCCGCCCTGACCGGCGAGAGCCTGCCCCGCGACGTGCAGACCGGCGACGAGGTCATCAGCGGCTGCGTGAACATGACCGGCCTGCTGAAGGTGAAAACCACCAAGGAATTCGGCGAATCCACCGTTTCCAAAATTCTGGACCTTGTGGAAAATTCCAGCATGAAGAAGGCCCGCGCCGAGAACTTCATCACCCGGTTTGCCCGCGTGTACACCCCCGCCGTGTGCTACAGCGCACTGGCTCTGGCCTTTCTCCCGCCGGTGGTGCTGCTGCTCATGGGCCAGCCCGCCCGCTTTGGCGACTGGGTCTACCGTGCACTGACCTTCCTTGTCATCAGCTGCCCCTGCGCACTGGTCATCAGCATCCCCCTGAGCTTCTTTGGCGGCATCGGCGGTGCATCTGCCTGCGGCATTCTGGTCAAGGGTTCCACCTATCTGGAAGAGCTGGCCCGCACCGGCATCGTTGTGTTCGACAAGACCGGCACCCTGACCCAGGGCACCTTTAAGGTGACCGGCATCCACCCCGCAGAGGGCACCACGGAGCAGCAGCTGCTGGAAGCTGCCGCACTGGCCGAGAGCTGGTCGAAGCATCCCATCTCCCTGAGCATCAAGGCCGCTTACGGCAGGGAGATCGATCCCAGCCGCGTCACCGATGTGCAGGAACTGGGCGGCCACGGCGTCACCGCAAAGGTGGACGGTAAGACCGTGGCTGCCGGCAACGCCCGCCTGATGGAAAAGCTGGGCCTGAAGGCTCCCTCCGTCAGCGAGACCGGCACTATCGTGCACGTAGCCATCGAGGGCATGTACGCCGGTTATCTGCTGATCGCCGATGTGGTGAAGCCCCACAGCGCACAGGCCATCCGGGGCCTGAAGGACGCCGGTGTGCGCAAAACCGTCATGCTGACCGGCGACGCCGAGCCTGTAGCAAAGGCCGTTTCCGCAGAGCTGGGGCTGGATGAATACCATGCAGGCCTGCTGCCGGGCGACAAGGTGGACCAGATCGAAACGCTGCTCGCCGCAAAGCGGCCCAAAGAGAACCTCGCCTTTGTGGGCGACGGCATCAACGACGCGCCGGTCCTGTCCCGTGCCGATGTGGGCATCGCCATGGGTGCGCTGGGCTCCGACGCCGCCATTGAGGCTGCAGACGTGGTGCTGATGGACGACGACCCGGCCAAGATCGCGCTGGCCATGCGCATTGCCCGCCGCACCCTGCGCATCGTGTACCAGAACATCGTGTTCGCACTGGCCATCAAGTTTGCCTGCCTTGTGCTGGGCGCGGTCGGCATGGCCAGCATGTGGACCGCCATTTTTGCCGATGTGGGCGTGATGGTGCTGGCCGTGCTCAACGCCACCCGTGCCCTGTACACCAAGGACCTTGCCCGGAAAAACGAACCGTAAGGCCCATCCTGTTTCATAGCGGATCTGCCGTGCATCCTGTGAAGGGTCCACGGCATTTTTTTATCCGGCGCACAGCGGCCCCATCCGGTTTCCCGCAGCAGCTGCAGGATGGCTGCGCGCGCTGCACCGTAAAGAGGGATAAGACGCCGGCTTTCATGCACCAAAATCCCGCGCCATGGCTGGGACTTTCGTAATTTCGATTTCTTCCGGAAATGATTGCTCTTTCGCCGAGAACGTGGTAAAATGAAAGCCTGACACTCAAAAAATGCACATTTTTATCAGGGTGTATCTGAAGCACCAAAAATTCAGTCTATTTCTACATAAAGGGGCCGTTTGGGGCAGCGTTTTCGGAAGAGCAGGTGTTTTGTGCTCGGTTGGAAGCGTTTTCGTAAGCAGAGTGCGCCGAGTGGATGTGGGCAATAAGGCCGTTCCGGCAGGGTGCACTGCTTATGAAAACGGTTCTCCGTTCAAAACAAGAGGAAGGATGGAAATATGAAGCTGTTTTCCTACCTGTCTGTGGCGGTGCTGCTTCTAAGCAGCATCGCGCTTGCAGCGTACTCCCCGGATCTGCTCTCAGCGCTGATCGTTGGTCTTATGTGCATCATTGCATTGGCCGGGTGCATCCATGGCCTTTTACCGACCATCTCCATTACGAGCGGTCTGCTGAACGGCCAAAAAAGCATCCGCAAGGCGTCCGAGACCGAAGGCAGCTCCGCATGGGTCGCAGCCCTGCAGATCGATCGCTTTTTCCAGCAGAAGACGCTGGACGAACTGTTTGAGGATTATCGCGAAAAAGTGCAGCATCAGCGTGAGACCGGGCAGATCGTCAGCGATCTTGACGAAGTGCTCAACGAGGACGTGCTGGCGCTGCACACATGGAAAGGCGTCATCGCGCAGCTGCCCGGCACTCTGACCGGTCTGGGCATCCTTGGCACCTTCGTGGGTCTGCTACTGGGCCTGCGGGGCATCAGCTTCGTCACGGTGGAAGCAGCGCTGGGCAGCGTGCAGTCCATTCTGGCCGGCATCAACACGGCATTCTATACATCCATTGCAGGCGTGATCCTGTCGATCCTCTTCAACATCACAAACAACGTCCTGCGCAATATCATGAATCGTGAGACCGGGCTGTTTCTGGAAGAGTTCCACAAGTCGGTCATTCCCACCACCGACGAGCAGGCGCGCTACAGCAGCCGCCGCGAAGTGCGGCAGATCCTGGAACTGCTGGAGCGCCTGCCCAGAAATGCGGGCAACGGCGTTCTGAGCCGCGAGACGGTGCAAAATGCAGGCCTCAACGAGCGCGTACTGATGCCGCAGATCCTGGATGGTCTGCGCAAGAACGAGTTCACCTTCTTCCTGCAGCCCCGATATGATCTGAACACCCGCAGGGTGGTCGGTGCCGAAGCACTGGTGCGCTGGAACCACCCGGTGCTGGGCGTGATCTCGCCCGCCGTGTTCATCCCGGTGCTGGAAAACAATGGTTACATCACCAAGCTGGACCAGTACATCTGGGAGGAAGTATGCAAGACTATCCGGGTGTGGATCGATGCGGGAGTCCGCCCGGTCCCCATCGCGGTCAATGTTACAAAGACGGATATTCTGGCCATCGATGTGGCGGAGTTTTTCTCCGAAATGCTCAAAAAATACCGTATCCCGCCAAAATATCTGAACATCGATATTGCAAAGTCTGCCTATCTGGAGACCCATGGTGCGCTGAGTGATACGGAAACGCAGCTGCAGCAGATGGGCTTCCGGGTGATATTGGACGGCTTTGACGGCGACTATGTGGAGCTGAGCGCACTGGGCGGCTTTGGCACCGACCTGCTCAAGCTGGATCTGCGCAGCGCTGCGCTGCAGAACAAGACCGATGTGCTGCCCGGTATTTTTGCACAGGCCCGCACGCTCCGGCTGAATCTGCTGGCCGAGGGCATTGAAAGCACCGAGCAGCTGAACGTGCTGCGCAAAGCCGGCTGCACCGAAGGACAGGGATACCTCTTCTCCCGTCCGCTGTCGGTGGATGAATTTGTCAGGATCCTGAAAGTGGGGCACTCCGGATGAAAACGAGAAAACGCAGACAGGATCCGGATGCAGAATACAATTTCTGGCAGCCGGCAACCGATATGATGAGCGCCCTTGTGTATGTGCTGCTTCTGATCATTGCACTGCTGGGCCTTTATCTTCTGAGCGATTATACCGGCCTCGAAGAGCCCTCCTCTTCCAGTGAGGAGGCTGCGTCCAGCGGCTGGCATGACGATGACTACGACGGCTGGCACGATGGCGGTGCCGATGACGACCCCGGCGACGGCGACGGACGATACGATCAGCAGATCATCCAGACCGGTGGTGGCGGCGGTGGCGGCGGCTACGATGAGGACGGCGTTAAGGCCGCTGTGTTTGCCGAGCTGATCGATGAAGAGACCGAGCGGCGCATTCAGGAAGCCGGTGTGCGCTTTGAGCTGTACCGCACGGATACGGCCCATCTGATAAACGGCAGCCTGCAGACCCTGAATACCTACTACCCGGAAAAGATCAGCTACCGGGAGTATGAGACCACCGAGGAAGGCACCTTCTATCTGCCGGAAAAGATCTGGCAGGGCAGCTACTACTTCCGTCAGCTCAGCGAGCCGGAAGGATACGATGCGGCAGCGGACACCTACTACGATGTGGACCGCATGTACGACTGGCCGGAGCCCTATATCGTGCAGATCCGGGTGGCTCCCTGCAAAAATATCATCCGGCTGCAGATGAACGACGCCGAAACCCAGCAGCCTGTCGGCGGCGGCACCTTCCGGGTGATCGCAGCCGAAGATATCATCACGAAGGATGGCACGGTGCGCTATACGCAGGGCCAGCAGGTGGATACCATCACCTGTGACGAAAACGGCTACGGCGAAAGCGTGGAATTGTATCTTGGCAAGTACACGGTGCAGCAGCAGTCGTCCCCCAACTACTACACCACCATGCAGCAGGATCTGGATGCAGAAGTGGAAAAGAAGAACGGCAGTGACCCGGAGCTGCACAAGATCGAAACCGAAAAGACCAAGATCCTTCTGAACGTCACGGACGAGCTTACTTCCTCCGCTCTGGAGGGTGCAGTATTTACGGTGACCAACCGGCGCACCGGCACCACCCAGACAGTGGCGACCGATGGGGCGGGCCAGATCCGTCTGACCGATCTGGATAAGAGCACGACCTATCTTATCCGCGAACAGCAGGCACCGGGAAGCTACCGTCCGGATGACACGGATCACACGGTGACCGTCGCTGCGGACGGCCGCATTGACGGTGCAGGCAGCACAACGCTGGACATCACCAACCGGCTCCTGCGGGTATCCATCTCTGCCGTGGATATGGTGCTGCACAGCAATACGGAGGGCGAACAGCTCTCCCTGTACAACGAGCAGGATCAGCTGATCCGGAGCTGGACGTCCAGCGATTCCGGCCAGCTGTTCACCGATCTGACCGAGGGCAGCTACTATGTGGTACGCGGCAAGGCAGATCCCGCAAATGCCCGGAAATATCCCTTCACTGTACAGGATACGGCAAGTACGCAGAACTGGACCGTGCCGGTGTTTACGCTGCGCAGTGCGGTGGCTCTGGCCGTTCTGGCTGTGGTCGCCGCCGGTGCGGTCTGGCTGCTGGTGTTCCTGTGGGGCATCCTTGCACGCCGCCGCAAGGCGCGGAAAGCTGCGGCAGCTCAGGAAGAGACCCCCGACCAAAGCGAAAATAAATCGTAAAGGTGGTGAGAAACAATGGACAATGACGAGATCCGCATCAGCGACCTGCTGTACACCGTCTTCAAGCACCGGAAGACGATCCTTGTGCTGGGCCTGCTGGGCTTTTTCTGCGGATTTGTGTTCAGCGGCATCTCCTTTCTGCGGAACAGCCGTACCAATTATGCGATCGATTGTTCCGTTGCGATCATCTCCCAACCCTCCGCAAACGGCATCATCTACAATTCCGACTACCTGAGTTCAAACACTTTTTATCAGACACTGAATATGATGGATGCCGCGGCCTTTGTGATGAAGAGCGAGCGCACCCTGCAGACCGCCATTGATCGTGCGGGCCTTGTATCGGTCACAACACAGGCTGTTTCTCAGAATCTGCAGGTGAGCCGATACAACGAGACGCAGGTGCTGCTGCTTACTTTGACCTGGAACAATGCCGAGGCCGGTGTTCAGCTGATGAATGCGCTGGTGGATTCTATCAAGGAGATCCTGCCGGAAACGCTGATGATGGGCTCTGTGGCCATGATCGATGCTCCGGAAGCAACCTCTACAACGGGCGGCGGTGCCGGCCAGTACGTCCGCCTGTGGGTGATCTTCTGTGTGCTGGGTCTGGCCGCCGGTGCGGGTCTGGCGGTGCTGGAGTTTTTCCTGCGGCCCACCCTGCTGAATGTGAAGGACGTGGAGGACGTCCTGAAGCTTGAAACTCTGGGCAGCATCCCCAAGGACAACAGCTACTTCCAGAAGAACATGCAGCTGTTGAGCGAAACGCACCGTGCGGATGCCGCTGCCGTGCAGAACTTTGCTTCGGCCGCGCATATCCTGATCAACCGGTTCGGCACCACGGCAGGGCCGCACTGGTTCTATGTGACTTCGGCCGAGGATGGAGAAGGCAAGAGCACGGTGGCGGCCAATCTGGCTCTGCAGCTGTCCGATATGGAAAAGCGCACCTTGCTGCTGGATCTGAATACCCGTGCTCCCCGCCTGAGCGGAATGTTTTTGCAGGATCTGCCGTACAGCCGGACGCTGAATGCCCTGTACAAAGGCGAATCTGCCGAGCCGGAAGCGGTTATTTCCCTGACCGGCCATCTGGACCTTCTGCCGATGGTGCTGGAGCCCGATGCGGTGCCGCTGGATGCCGCCCTGTTCGACTTTTTGAAACCGATCATGGAGCCCTACGAGTACGTCATCATTGATGCTTCCTCGGTGGGACGTTCCTCGGAAGTGCTGCGCCTGAATAAGCTGGCAGACCATGCGCTGTTCGTTGTGCGCTACGATGCCACCCCGCTGCCTGTCATACAGGATGCCATTGAAAAGCTGAACAAGTCCGGTGTGCAGCTGCTGGGCTGTGTGGTCAACGAAGTGCAGTCGCTGGAAATCTTTCCGCTCCATCCGGAGCACATCGCAGCTCCCATCCGGAAGAAAAAGAAGAAACCGGAGAATGCCGACAGCCCGCTGCCGGAGGACCTGCTCCGTCCGGCAGATTCCGCGCTGGAGCCGACATGGAAACCGGCAGGAGATGGCCGGAGCGTGATGGACGAACTGACCGATGATCTGCAGCGCAGCCAGAATACCCGGAGCGATGACGAGATCATGTGGGAGCTGCTCCGCATGGGAAAAGACAGAAGCTGGAAGCAGCCAGAGCAGAAACCGGCAGCGGACAGCAGCGCTCCCCAGCAGCCGCAGTCCGTTCCGGATGCACCGCCGGCTTCGGGGTCAGCTCCGGCCCCCCAGCCTGTGCCGGAAGAGCCGCCTGCATCCGTGCCGGCGAAGAAGCCGAAAACCGTACCGAAAGCACCGCCTGCGCCCATGCCGGCGGAGAAGCCAAAGACTGTACCGGAGGCACCGCCTGCGCCCGTGCCGGCAGAGAAGCCGAAACCCGTACAGCCGAAACCCGAAGCGGCGTCGAAGGCCGGCCTGCTCCCCTGGACCGAGCCGGAACCCGAACCAAAGCCGGAGAAGAAGCGCAGCCGTGCGCCGAAGCAGGCTGCGGCGCCCAAACACGGCAAAGCATCCAGCCGCGGCGGACTGGGGCTCTGGGGCAAAAAACCGAAGCACTGAGAACCGAAAAGAGACAAAAAGCCCACAGGTCAGATGGAATTCCGGCCTGTGGGCTTTTGCAATATTCGTGCAGGTTCTGTTCCGGTTTAGCGACAGACCGGGTCGGCGGCATCGTAAAGGGCCTGCGCCATACGGCTGGCATCCTCCGGGGTCATCAGGTCCTGCACCACGTTGCGGACGGCAGTGCCCACCGCAAATTCGTATTTCGGGATGGAGAACCGCTCCGAGGTCTGTGTTTTGACACCGCGCTGTCCCAATCCAAAACTTTTTTTGGAAGTGTTCATCCACGGGAAGATGCTGTAATTCTGGAAATCCTCATAGGCATCCACGATGGGAGAGGTGCCGCCCAGACGAACCAGCAGGGAAGCCACATCCGCAGAGTAGTACCAGCGGAAGAACTGCTTGCAGGCTTCCGCTTTTTGGCTGTATCGGGAGATGCCCACGATGCCGCCGCCCAGCAGAGGCTTGCATCCCGGAAGGATGGCCGCGCCCACCCGTCCGACGACCACCGAATTTCCGGAGTTGATCAGCTCGGCTGCATAGTTGGAGTAGATGACGGTCATGGCGGTCTTTCCCTCCGCAAATTTCTGGATGCTGTCGCCCCACCAGTTCTGCTTGCAGGAGAACTTTTCCAGTGCATGGTACTGGCGCATGGCCGCCTGCATTTCGGGGCAGTCCAGCCGGAGGGTCTCCGGCGTGGAGCCAAAGCGGTCGATGCGGGAAAGGTAGAAGGGCAGAAAATCGCTTGCCGCAACGGAGGCCGAGCCGCAGGTCATGGTGGTGCCGTACTCGGTGGGGGAGTCCGGGTTGCAGCTGCGGGTGAAGAACTCCGCAGCGTGGAGATACTGCTCGTAGGTGGTGGGCACCACAAGATTTTCGTGGAAACGCTCGTAGTAGGCGCGGCACAGCTTGGCGTCGTGGAACAGGTCGGTGCGGTACAGGAAAATCTGCACGCTGGGGTCAAGGGGAAGGGCATAGACCCGGCCGTTCAGCATCGAGTAGCTGTCATAGCCGTTTTTGATCAGCCGGGGAGACAGCCCCTCCGGGGAGATGGAAAGCTCGTCCAGCGGACGATAGATCGTTTGCCCGATGTCTCCGAACTGCGCCACGTCAATACGGATCATATCATAGGTGAAATGCGGCCCGATGAGGTTCAGCTGCGCCAGCAGGTCATCGTAGGGGACACCGATCAGCTTGACCCGGATGCCGCTGCGGTGCTCAAATTCCGGCAGCAGCTTGCGGAGCGCCTGGGTGGAAGGGTTTTCCAGCGTGAGCATGGTCAGCTCGGTGTCCGGCATCCGCTGCAGCCCGGGGAAGGAATCGGCAAAGCCCTTGGGTGCATAGAAAAGCTCTTTTTCCGCCGGAGCAGAGTCCCGGTCGAGCTTTGAAAACAGCTTGATGATGCGGATACCCAGAAAGCCGTAATCCAGATGATACAGCTCCACCGCCTTTTCGGTCAGGGCGGCGTATGCACCAATGGTGAGGATGGGCGGGATCTTTTCGATATGCAAAAGCCGGAACGCCCGGAGCAGCGCATCGGTGCAGACCGAGCTCTGGGTCAGGATCACATCGTAGGGGGCGGCGTTCTGCGCCAGCTCAAAGGCCTGATTCAGCGCCAGCTTGTACCCGGAGGGGATGTGCGCCAGTGCCAGCCCCTGCGCCTGCGCACATTTCTGCAGGCTGGAAAAAATGGGGTTTTCGGCCTCGCCGTGCCTTTCCACCCCGAAGTAGGCGATTGACCGCCAATGCTTTTGGGCACAGAACGCGGTCACTGCGGCACCGATCTTCTGCGGGTCAAAGGAAAGGAACCATTCGTCCGCCCGCAGCGTTCTGGGCCTGCGCTCCACAAATACGATGGGGCAGTGCAGGGAACGGTATTTTTCCAGGCATTCTTTACTTAAAGTAGAAATAACGATCAGGGCCGCCAGCCCGGATGCCCGCAGATTGTCCAGAATGACCTCTTCCTCCGCAGGGATATCCTCGGTCTGGTACACCAGCAGGCTTTTCTGGCTTTTGGGAAAATTCAGCTGGAGCGCCGTGAAAAAATCGATGTACTTGGCTTCCTTCAGGGATGGCAGGATGACGGCGATGGTGTTGGGCGAGCCCTGACGGAGCCGCTGTGCCTGAACATTGGGAACGTAGCCGAGTTTCTTTATGGCATTTTCTACCAGCTGTATCTTTTCGATGCTGACCTTTCCGGTCTTGTTCAGAACATTGGAAACGGTGCCGTGGGATACGCCGGCTTCTTTGGCGATATCGTTGATGGTTGGCACAGGATCTTCCCCCTTTTTGCAGACGGTCTTTTCTATGATAATATCCTAAACGGTCAAAAAATACAAGAAAAAAAGTAAAAATCTGCCGTTCAAATTGGAACGAGTCATTATTTTAACAAAGTCTCCCGGGCAAAAGAGCGAAAATCGCCCGCGAATCATTGTCATATTGCACACAAAAAGTGAACCACACCTGTGAATATGGTAGAATTACGCGTTGCAAACTGAAATTTTACCTGTATTTGATTGACTCGTTCCAATTTTGGCGGTA
>ERZ870052.943-NODE-943-length-10694-cov-4.009136_pt1 | contig 10694 bp, 8 predicted proteins | sample MGYA00520889_ERZ870052 | MGnify/ENA primary metagenome ERZ870052 (study PRJEB32232, sample SAMN07284988) | human gut metagenome | biome: human-associated habitat; material: feces | host: Homo sapiens | place: Tanzania | collected 2014-08-14 ...
TCAATTTTTCACTTCTATATTTCTATATAATATAATGAAGTAAGAGCGGAGGTTTATTGTGAAAAAAAGTTTTATGAAGAAGACAGCAGTTGCTTTATTATCAGTTTCTATGCTTATGGCAACGGCATGCAATAGTAAGATTGATGTTAAGTATGATTATAATGTTGAAGATTATGTTCAGCTTGGACAGTATGAAAACATATCAGTCCAGGTAGATAAAACTTCAATAGAGAATGAACTTATAGAGAGTAAAATTAAAAAGGATGTAGAAGATAATACTACTTATACAGAAGTTGACAGAGGTGCGATAGCTTCTGACCAGATTCTTGTTACATATACTGCTACATCTTCAGGCTCATCTCTTAGCGGACTTACTAATACAGATGGTAAAACAATGATTCTTGGAACGGATACTCTTGGACTTGAACTTGATGAGTTAGATCAGGCTTTATATGGTATGACAGCAGGTCAGACAAAGATACTTATTGTTGATATACCTGAGGATTATAGTTCAGATTTATATAAAGGCACAAGTGTTGTATTTGAACTTACAATGCAGACAGTTGCACAGGCAAATGTTCCAATGATAACTAATGCATATGTTAAAGAGGCGTTTGGATATGATACTGTTGAAGAATATAGACAGTCAATAAAGGAATCTCTTGAAACTGATATTAATTCAAAGGTTGAGAACAAGATACAGGAAGATGTATTATCTTCTTTACAGGATACATTCAAGATAAGCAGTTATCCTGATTCACTTATGGAAGAAACAAAATCCAGACTTGAAACATCTATTGGTTTCTATGCGGATTTTTCTAAACTTTCAAAGGAAGAATATTGTCAGAAGCAGTATGGACTTTCTTTTGATGACTTTGTTAAGAAATCTGCTGCACAGCAGCTTATCATGGAGGCTATAGTTAAAGACCGCAATATGACAATGAGAGAATACGATTATAAAGGTTCTATTGATGATTTTGCGGCTGATAACGGATACTCTAATGCGGATACATTTGTTGAAAAATACGGAAAAGATAAGATTGTAAAGGCTATGCTTGTACAGAAGGCACAGGACTATGTTATTGAACATGCCAACATTTCTTATAAGTAAGGCAGGAAAGAATTTAGGTTGAGTGGGAACCGGCAGCATATTATTGTGCGAGTCCTCATGGCGGCTGCACCTAGTGGGAGTAAATGCCGCTCTATACAGAGTTTATTACGGTGAGAGAAAACAAACGCGCTTCGCTTGAACGAGTTTTCTCTCACCGCTCTTTTGTATAGAGCGGCATAACTCCCACACGGTTCGCCTTAAATCGGACTCGCACAATAATATGCTGCCGGTTCCAATCTACGTTAATTCTGTCTTGCCTTGCTTATGCCTTCGGCATGTTGCAAGGCGGACTGAGAGAAATGTGACGGGCGGTGAAAATAAAAATACCATCTTGCTTATGCTTTGGCATGTTGCAAGATGGATTTTTTTTACTTTGTGCCTGTTGAGCCGAAGCCGCCTTCGCCTCTTTCTGTGTCGTCAAGTTCTTCTACTTCGTTGAAGTCTGCTGTGATGTATGGAGCTAAGACTATCTGTGCGATTCTGTCTTTTGGTTCTATGGTTACAGGTTTATCTGAATGGTTGTGGAGGGCTACTATGATTTCACCTCTGTAGTCAGAATCTATTACGCCTACTTTGTTGGCTGGGGCAAGACCTTTTTTACATGCCATTCCGCTTCTTGCATAGATGAGGCCTACGAGTCCTGCTGGTATCTCCATTGCTATTCCTGTTTTGATGAATTCAGTTGTGCCTGGCATAACTGTTACAGCTTCTGGCATTCCTGAGTAGAGATCTGCTCCTGCTGAGAATTCTGTTCCGTATGTTGGGATACAGGCATCTGGATTTAATTTCTTAATATTAACTTTCTGTGACATTGCGTAAACTCCTTTTTATTATTAATCGTACAGAAGTACGATATTACCTGATTCGAGTGATTCTTTTACAAGGATTGTCCTCTGGTTAGATGAACCCTTGAACTGAAGCATCATATCTTTCTTGTCTTCTTCAAATTTACCATCGACTATGACGTCAATGTATTGAAGCATTTCTTTAGTTTCTTTCCATTCATTGCACATTCTTCCAACAATATCCTTGTCAAACAGATATCCTGTAAAGCACCATATACTCAGGTCAGGATATATTCTGCGTACTTCTCTCAGCAATGGAAGGAGTCCCTGCTGGTTGCTGTGTTCAAATGGTTCACCTCCTAGAAGTGTGAGTCCTGTAACATAGTCTGGAGCAAGGGAATCAATGATTTCTTTGATTGTATCGTCTGTGAAGTCCCTGCCATAATTAAAGTCCCATGCGATTTCATTAAAACAACCTTTGCATCGGTGTGTGCATCCACTTACAAAAAGAGATGTACGCACACCTGGTCCGTTAGCAATATCGCAGGTTTTTATCTCGGCATAATGCATAATATAAACCTTCTTTCTAAAAGCTGCAATAAATCTGTATTATTAGCCAATAATGACATCTTATCACATGAATTACAGAATTATGAATGCTATATTAAGACTATAGCAAATGATTTAAATCTGTTGTACAATTATAGCAGATTTGCTCGTGACAAACAATGGAGGGTACATATAATGAAAATTTATTTTGACAAGCTTTACAGGTATGACAGATTACAGGAACCAGCAGGCATAGCACTTCCTTTTAAAGAAGGTGAATTAAAGAGTGCTGACAGGATAGCCATTACACAGAATGGCAGAAAATGCATGGTTCAGCCAAAGGTTACATCAAAGCATGCAGATGGAAGCATAAGATACCTGTATGTGGATTTTCTTGCTGATATTCCTGCTAATAAGGGCGCAGTGCTTGAGTTTGAAAAAGAGTCTGATGGAAAGAATGAAGAAAAAGGTGTATCTGTGACTCAGATTGAGCAGGGACTGTGTGTTGACACAGGTTGTGTTACATTTACAGTAAAGAACAATTCCCAGAATATATTTGAAACACTTGATGATGGAAGAAAACATTATACCGCCCAGAATTTTGAAGGACCATATTTGAAAGATGATATGGGTAAATACGACATTAATATTGGTGAGTGGAAGATTATAGATGCAGGTCCTGTAAAATGTGTAATCAGGGCTAAGGGAAGTAACATTCTTAATAATAAAAAAGTTGATTTTGAGATAACACTTACATCATATGCAGCTAAGTCATGGATTGATGTATCATACAGAATTATTAATACGACTTATGATGAGCTTCATATCAAATCACTGGTATTTTATGCAAAACCGGATGAGACGGTTACTGCAAGTGATGATTTGTTTGATATGCATATTAATATGGATAATGATTCTACCGGATGTGGAGATGTGCTTACGGATAATTCTAAAGAGAGTGGACCAGTATATCACACAAGAGGAACCGGGGAATTAGAGATGATATCAGGCAAAGCACCTGTTTCCAATGTAAGAACACTTGTTGGAAGCTCTAATTATAAGACTGATTTCTATATCGGAAGAGATGGAGTGCAGGTTAATAAGATTATTGATGATGCATATCTTGTAAAGGAAGCAAATGAACATTTCGCAGAGGTATTCTATGGTACATTTTTTGCGGATTATACTGATGGAGATGATGGATTGTGTATAACTGTATATCAGGCACAGCAGAATTATCCAAAGGCAGTTAAGGCATATGATGGTGGAGTAGCTGTTATGCTTGTTCCAGAGGATATTGGAAATGTTGTTATGCAGTCTGGTATGGCAAAGGAACAGAGATTCCTGATGCATTTCCATGAACCGGATATGCAGATGTGGGAGCTTGATAACAGAAGTACAATATACCAGATGCCTGACAGACCATGCATAGCACCAGAGGAATTCAAGAAGGCGGAAGTGTGTATGGATGTATTCCCTGAACATCTTGTGGATGAAGTTGAAATTTCACTTATTGCAAGAGCTGATAATCATTCAAGATGTTACGGCATGCTGAATTGGGGAGATTCTATTGATATGGGATATACTTTACAGGGAAGAGGTGGCGGAAAACCTGTATGGAGTAATAATGAATATGATTATCCACATTCATGCGCACTTATGTATGCGAGAACAGGAATCAGAAGATTCCTTGACTATTTAATAGTTTCAGCAAAGCATCAGATGGATGTTGATGTATGCCATTACAGCAAGAACCCATTAAGAATAGGTGGACAGTGGGAACATACAGCAGGCCATTGTAAGAATGGAATAATGGTATGCTCACATGAATGGGTTGAAGGAGTAATTGATTACTATCATTTTACAGGTGATGAGAGAGGCCTTGAGACAGCAATAAGTATAGGTGATAACATATTAAGACTTCTGGATACACCAATGTATGCCAAACCGGGAGAAGCTAATGCAAGAGAAACAGGCTGGGCTTTACGTGCACTTGTTGCATTATATGTGGAGACAAGAGATGAAAAATGGCTTGCAAAGTGTGAATGGATTATCGACAGCTTTAAGATATGGGAAGAGGAGTATGGCAACTGGCTTGCTCCATATACGGACAATACTCTTATAAGAGTAGGATTTATGATATCAGTAGCTGCAGGAAGCGTAATGAGATATTACAGGGTATTCCCAAGAGAAGATATTAAGCAGATGCTTATAAGAGCAATTGATGATATTGTAGAGAATTGTACTCTTGATAATGGATTATTCTATTATAAGGAGCTTCCTTCACTTTCAAGGAATGGAAATAACACACTTCTTCTGGAATCACTGGCAATTGCCTATGAACTGACAGGTGATAAGAAATATCTTGAGTATGGTTTCAAAACATTTGAAACTAATATTAATAACACAGGCAGGGCAGGAGTTGGTTCTAAAAAGGTTATAGATGATGCTGTTATTGTTTCCGGTGACAGCACGAAAGGATTTGCACAGAGCTTTATACCGCTTGTTACATACTATAAGGCACTTGGAGATACAGGATTAATTAATAATGTAAAGCTGTATTCATAATTAAGATGAAGGTGTATACAGAGTTTATTACGGTGAGAGAAAGCAAACGCGCTTCGCGTGGATGAGCTTTCTCTCACCGCTCTTTTATATATAGCAGCATTAACGCCCGCACAGCTTGGAAAAGTAGCAGATATTTACTGGTTTTTTCGTGTAATATATAGTATAATCTTTCAAAAGTGTTTGTAATTAACGGAAAGGTGGTTTTTTATGAGAATCGGAATAAGAGCACATGATGTAGCATACGCTCCATTAGAGGAGCTTATACCTAATATACATGCACAGGGGTTTCACTGTATGCATATAGCACTAAGTAAGTCTATCAAGGAGTTCAAGCCGGGCGTGGAGACTATGACACCGGGACTTGCCATGTATATAAAGGAGTTATGTACAGAGAATAAGGTTGATGTCGCTGTACTTGGCTGTTACCTTAACCTTTGCAATCCTAATCCGGAGAAGCATAAGGAGATTGTTGAGAAGTATAAGGCACATATAAGATTTGCAAGTATTCTTGGTTGTGGAGTTGTTGGTACTGAGACTGGTGCGGTTAATGAGGAGTACAAGTATGAGCCGGCTAATCATAGTGAGGAAGCACTTCAGTGCTTTATTGATAATTTAAGACCAATCGTTAAATATGCTGAACAGTTTGGTGTTATTGTGGCAATCGAGCCTGTATGGAAGCACATTGTATACACTGTTGAACGTGCTAGAAAGGTACTTGATGCTATTGATTCACCTAATCTTCAGATTATATTCGATCCGGTTAACCTGTTATGTGTTGATAATCTTGCACAGCAGGATGAGATTATTGAGAAAGCATTTGACCTGTTATTAAAGGACATTGCTGTTGTTCACTGCAAGGATTATATTGTTGAAGGCAGTGAGCTTAAGTCAGTGGCAGCAGGTACAGGAAAGGGTAATCCGGTGACAGGCGGAGGTCTTAATTATCCGCTTCTCTTAAAGAAGATTAAAGAACATAAACCATATGTACACTGTACTCTGGAAAATACTGTTCCAGAAAATGCAGTGGCTACAAGAGAATTTATGGAAAGAACATATGCCAGTGTATAATTAATAGGCGAAGAAAACTATAAAGCTGGATAATTACCAGAGAATGGAGGCACGTATGCCAGAGAATATAGAGTTACCAGGCGCAAGCCATAACAAAACTAATCAGGTTGAAAGAGCGGTGAATACACCGGCAGATTTTACAAGTCCTGAGGAATTATATAAGGATCTTATTACAGCAATAAAGAAATACCACCCATCTACAGATCTGTCTGATATTGAGAAGGCATACGAGACCGCAAGAAAGGCACATGAGGGACAGTTCAGAAAATCGGGTGAGCCATATATAATCCACCCTTTATGTGTTGCTATTATTCTGGCTGAATTAGAGCTTGATAAGGAGTCAATTATTGCAGGTCTTCTTCATGATGTTGTTGAAGATACAGTTATGACAAGTGAAGATGTTGCAAGAGAATTTGGTGATGAGGTAGCACTGTTAGTAGATGGTGTAACAAAACTGACACAGCTTAATTACCAGCATGATAAGATTGAGGTTCAGGCAGAAAACCTTAGAAAAATGTTTCTTGCAATGGCAAAGGATATAAGAGTTATCCTTATAAAGCTTGCCGACAGACTGCATAATATGCGTACAATGCAATATCAGTCACCGGCAAAGCAGATTGAGAAATCAAGAGAGACAATGGAAATATATGCTCCAATTGCCCACAGGTTAGGTATTTCCAAGATTAAGGTAGAGCTTGATGATTTATCAATGAAATATCTTATGCCTGATGTATATAATGACCTTGTTGAACAGGTCAACTTAAACAGACCAGGCAGGGAAGCATTTATAAAGAGTATAATTAAAGAAGTCGGCATGCATATAAGCAATGCAGGTATTGAGGCTGAGATAGACGGAAGAGTTAAACATTTCTTCTCAATTTACAGAAAAATGGTCAACCAGAATAAGACGCTTGACCAGATATATGACATATTTGCAGTAAGAATAAAGGTTGATACAGTTAAAGACTGTTATGCGGCACTTGGTGTAATTCATGAGATGTATAAGCCTATTCCAGGACGTTTCAAGGATTATATCGCCATGCCTAAGCCTAATAATTACCAGTCGCTTCATACAACTCTTATTGCATCAAACGGACAGCCATTTGAGATTCAGATAAGAACTTATGAGATGCATAAGATTGCTGAATATGGTATTGCTGCCCATTGGAAGTACAAAGAGGGTAATACTGGAGAGAAGACTGATAAGAGCGAAGAGGCTAAACTTAGCTGGTTAAGGCAGATTCTTGAATGGCAGAAAGAGATGTCTGATAATAAGGAATTCTTATCATCAATTAAGAATGACTTGAATCTTTTTTCAGACAGCGTATATTGTTTCACACCTTCAGGAGATGTTAAAACACTTCCAGCAGGTTCTTGTCCTATAGATTTTGCGTACAGCATACATAGTGCAGTAGGTAACAAGATGGTAGGAGCAAGAGTTAATGGAAAGCTTGTTAATATTGATTATGTTATCAAGTCAGGTGACAGAATAGAGATTATTACATCACAGAATTCCAAAGGACCAAGCAGAGACTGGCTTTCAATAGTAAAGAGTACTCAGGCACGAAACAAGATAAACCAGTGGTTTAAGCAGGAGTTAAAGGAAGATAATATTCTTAAGGGCAAGGAAATGATTGCCAATTACTCCAAGACTAAGGGAATTGTTTTATCTGATATTACCAAGCCTGAATATGTTGAAAAATGTCTTAACAAATATGGTTTTAAGGACTGGAATTCAATTCTTGCAGCAGTTGGTCATGGTGCATTAAAGGAAAGTCAGATTGTAAACAGACTTAACGAAGAACATCAAAAGACCAAGAAAGCAGAGATTACAGATAAAGACGTTCTTGAAGAAATTGTTGCGGCAGAATCTAAGGATAAAGCCAAGAAGAAGGAAGGCAAGGGTGGAATTGTTGTTAAGGGAATCCATGACGTTGCTGTGAGATTTTCAAAATGCTGTAATCCGGTTCCGGGAGATGAGATTGTCGGATTTGTCACACGAGGAAGAGGTATATCAATTCACAGAACAGACTGTGTTAATATAATTAACTTCCCAGCCAACGAGCGTGCACGTCTTATTGAAGCTGAATGGGAACAGGGACAGACTAATGATACTTATGAAGTAGAGATTAATATATTTGCTAATAACAGAACAGGACTGATTGTTGATATTTCAAGAATGTTTACAGAAGCAGAAATTGATGTGAAGTCTATGAACTGCCGTCTTAATAAGAAAAATGTTGCAACAATTAGCATGGGATTTGATATCCACGGAAAAGAAGAACTTAACAGAATTATAGATAAGTTAAGAAAAATAGATGGAGTTACTGATATAACCAGAACTGCAGGCTAGGAGAGATGTATGATAAAGATTGAATCAAGAGTATTAGGACCAGTAGGAACTAACTGTTATCTTATAATTAATAAAGAGAATAATGAAAGCATTATTGTTGATCCGGCAGATTCACCTGAATCTATATATGATATGGTTGTACGTTCAGGAAGCAAGCCACAGGCAATACTTCTTACACATGGACATTTTGACCATATAGGTGCTGCCAATGAAGTGCGTGAGCATTATGGGATTAAGATATATGCATCATGTGATGAAGAGAAGCTGCTTGCTTCACCTGCAAGAAATCTTTCTAATGCATATGGAATGAGTCTGAGAGTTACAGCAGATGTACTTCATAATGATGGGGATATTCTGGAACTTGCAGGACTTAAGATAAAAGCAATTCATACACCTGGACATACAGCAGGTGGAACATGTTATTATATTGAATCGGACAAGACTCTTATGTCTGGAGATACATTATTTGCCGGTTCAGTTGGAAGAACAGATTATCCTACAGCAAGTTCTGCGGCAATGATGGAATCTCTTCATGATAAGCTTTGCAAGCTTCCTGATGATACAGAAGTATATCCCGGACATGGAGAGTTCACAACGATTGGATACGAAAAGCAGAACAATCCATTTATGTGATGTCCGCAAGCGAAAAGGAAGCAACGCGAAGCGTTATTTACTTTTCGCGGGACATCAACGAGCAAACGCCTGCGAAGCAGGCTGGAAAGCACGATAGTGCGAGTTTGCGAGTATGAAAGCGCAAATATCAGTGCGAAAAGGAAGCAACGATGATATATATTAAGATTGATAATGACTTGTTTTATGATGATGCGGTTGTACTTGTCCGCTCATTTTATCCAAGAACTGAGGTTACAGCACTTAAGGCAGATTCCAAGCCAGAAGATGATGATGAGATTCTTACAATAGAGGTGCCAGATATCACAGGTCTTGATAAGAAGAATGCCCATGAAGTATTCAAAGACAGCTTATATAAGAGGCTTTCAGAAAAGACTGGGAAGAAACTTCCGTGGGGATATCTTACAGGTGTAAGACCAAGTAAAATTGCATATACAATGCTTGAAGAAGGTGCAGCCAACGAACAGATTAAGAAGCATTTTATGGAAAAGCATTATGCGAGTGAGGAAAAAGCAGACCTTGCCCTTACAGTAGCGAGAAAAGAACTGGATATACTTACAGATATGGATTATAAGACAGGTTACAGCCTGTACATAGGAATTCCGTTCTGTCCAAGTATCTGCCTGTACTGCTCATTTTCATCATATGCACTTGGTGCATACAAAGATTATGTTGATAATTATGTTGATGCACTTATTAAAGAGATAAGATTCGTCGCTGAATCCATGAAAGGCAGAAGACTGGATACAGTGTACATGGGTGGTGGAACACCTACAACTTTAAGTGCAGAACAATTAGATAAAGTACTGACAGTAGTAGAAGAAGCATTTGACTTGAGCAGATGCCGCGAGCTTACTGTTGAGGCGGGAAGACCGGACAGCGTGACACCTGATAAGTTCAGAGTACTTAAGGCACATAATGTTGGAAGAATATCTATTAATCCGCAGACAATGAATCAGAAAACACTTGATTTAATCGGAAGAAAGCATACGGTTGAAGATATTAAGAATGCATATACAATGGCAAGGGAAGCCGGACTTGATAATATCAACATGGATATGATTCTCGGACTTCCGGGAGAGGGAGTTGATGAGGTTGCCCATACTCTTAATGAAATTAAGGCTATGGGACCAGAGAGTCTTACTGTACATTCACTTGCAATTAAGAGAGCATCAAGACTCAACATTTTGCGTGAACAGTATGCGGAACTTTCAATAGAGAATACAGATAATATTATTACAATGACAGAACAGACAGCCCGTGACCTTAACATGCAGCCATATTATATGTACCGCCAGAAGAATATGGCTGGGAACTTTGAAAATGTTGGTTATGCAGTTCCTGGTCTTGAATGTATATATAATATTCTTATTATGGAGGAGAAACAGACAATAATTGCATGTGGTGCAGGTGCTTCAACTAAGGTTGTGTTCCATAATGAAGCCGATGCTAATCATTCTGTAAGAATTGAGAGAATAGAGAATGTCAAAGATGTCAGAAGCTATGTCGAGAGAATTGATGAGATGATTGAGAGAAAGCGGAAGTTTTTTGAGGAGAATGAGTTTTAGAAAATATATGTTCTTAGTGAAAAACTGCCATATGTATTGCATACATGTGGCAGAGTTTTTTA
>ERZ870052.946-NODE-946-length-10658-cov-4.845761_pt1 | contig 10658 bp, 8 predicted proteins | sample MGYA00520889_ERZ870052 | MGnify/ENA primary metagenome ERZ870052 (study PRJEB32232, sample SAMN07284988) | human gut metagenome | biome: human-associated habitat; material: feces | host: Homo sapiens | place: Tanzania | collected 2014-08-14 ...
GCATTTAAAATGCATTTAGTTACATAATAAAGGCTGTCCTTAACAGGGCAGCCTATTCAATACTTATTAATTCTTATTAACGTAATTGAGCGGATTTACAGCAGTTCCTCCAACCCATATTTCAAAATGAAGATGTGGTCCGGTACTGTAGCCTGTATTACCTGATGCTGCAATAGCCTGCCCCTGTGATACACTCTGTCCAGTTCTTACATTTATGGAACTAAGATGAGCATATCTTGTCATTGTTCCGTTACTGTGCGTTATATCTACGCAATATCCATAATCAGCAAACCATCCTGCTCTTGTTACAGTACCTGCTGCTGCCGCTGTAACTGTTGTACCCTGCGGAACATACCAGTCAACACCCTTGTGGAAACTTCCCCATCTGTAACCAAATTCGGATGATAAGGTTCCTCCTGATATCGGTCTTAAATATGTTGGAGGTGTTAGTGTTCCGACCGCAATAGTCTTCGGAACAGATTCTTTAATAATAGTCTCCTTAACATATGTTCTTGCTGTCTCATTACCATTAGCGTAGGTAACTTCTGCTATAACAGATCTGTGACCAACGGTTCCTTCAGAAATAACTGTATTAGTTCCTCTGTAATTAGTGTTGTCATCCTCATAATTAGGCTCTGCTTCATAATCTTCTTCATAAGTCATCTGATAAGTTGTAATAACTGCTAACTCTGATTTAGGAACAGTAATAACTATTGAATCGCCAGGTGCAATTACACTGTCCTCTGTAAGATTAGAATTAAGCTCAAGAAGCTGTGACATTGTAAGTCCATTATTCTGTGCAATAACCGATAATGTATCTCCAGCTTCAACTGTATATACTGTCTTTTCTTCGTGTTCTTTAGTAATGCTCTCATAAGCGTCATTTACTGATGTTACAGTTGCATTATCCGTAGGAACCTCTACAACAACTACGTCAACATCGAATCCAATTCCAGTAAGACCATCTCCATTAGCCACTGTCTCTCCGTCTTGCGAAATCGCTGTACCACTAATTGCTGAGGATACGATCTCTGCTGCTGTAGTTTCTGTGGCCTTTTCATTTACACTTATTCCATAAGTACCTGTCGCTGCATCAACCGTATTGAGTGATACTGCAAAAGCATTGTTGGGATCATATTTTGCAATAAGCTTCTCAAATAAAGAAACAACTGCATCCTTCGATTCCAATGTTACAACAAAATCACCCAGTCTTACTGTGTAATTCATATGGAAATCAACATCCATAACATTATCAAACATATAACTGTATATTGCACCAGACAGCTCGTCCACACTCATTCTCTGTGCAACTGCTTTATTCTCTTTGGCAATCTCTATATCAGGATCCATGTACACGATTTCTTCATACTGTGCGCTCAGCTCCTGCCTTGCTGATGCCAGAGCAACAATAACTTCTTCTTCTGTATTAGCTGCTCCAACTTTGATTCCGTTAATTGTAATACTGTAATAATTAGCTTCCGTCTTTAATAAATTCTTTGATAAAAATGGAATAGCAATAATACATACAAAACAGGCAACCGTCATTGTCTTAATGAGTGTTATTCTCATTCGTCTGCCATATCTTGACAAGCGTTCCATAATGTCCTCCAAATATTGTGTTAATATATAGTCATCTTCTTGTAATATCTTTGTAACAATTTTGTAACATTTATACTAACATATGATATTTGGTTTGTAAACCCTATTTTTTCTTTCTGGAAGATTTTGACTTAGAAGGCTTCTGTACGGAATATCCGAACTTACCTATGAAATCACCAAGTCCATAATATCTTCCATGCGAATATGCAATAAGGTCTGCGTCTGACAAATGCAGTGTTCCCTTCTCATCTAACAGGCTTTCATCTACATTTACAGCCATAACCTCTGCTATAAACATATCGTGGCTTCCAAGCTCTAATACCTGCTTAACCTTACATTCGATATTGACAGGGCTTTCTGCAATTGCTGGAGCTTCAATCTTAACTGACGGTGCTGCTGTAAGATGCATATCTGCAAATTTGTCAACGTCCCTGCCAGATTTTACTCCACAATAATCAGTGGCTCTCGCAAGCTTTCTTGTTGTAAGATTAATAACAAATTCTCCTGTTTCCTTAATAATGTCATGACTGTAGCGTTCTTTTCTTACTGATATCGAAACCATCGCCGGATCAGAGCATACAGTTCCTGCCCATGCAACCGTAATAATATTAGGCTTCTCTCCTTTTCTTGCGCAGCTTACCATAACAGCAGGCACAGGATAGAGCATATTGCCAGCTCTCCATGTCTGCTTCTTAGCTTTCTCGTTCTTCTTTATCTTTTCACTCATGCGTTAAGTGCCTCCTTAACATGATGATATCCTTCCAGTATAATAGCCGCATGGTCTGCTGCCAGCCCATCGCCGTCAACAACCTTATATGTGCGGTTCTTAAGAATACCTCTTCTATAGGTAACCTCCACACTTGCACAGATATTAATATTCTTATCTGCATTGGACAGCCTGCACAGCCATTCTTCCTTAACAAGTGACTTATCCTCTGTCTTATTAACCAGCTCATCTGATATATCAAACCATCCGGCCTCTCTTGCATCATCTCCAGCCTGGGCCTTCTGGCTGCCTTCATCTATCAATGCAACAAATGCTGTTGTAATAATCCTTGTTCTTGGGTCACGGTCATAATCGCCATATGATTTAAGCTGTTCTGCTTCAATATCATGCAGGCCAGTTTCCTCCTGAAGCTCTCTTAAAGCCGCATCGTAGAGATTCTCTTTAAACTCAACAAAGCCTCCCGGACACGCCCACAATCCAATACATGGATGATTGCCTCTTTTTATAAGAAGAATCCTCTTAACCTGTGAATCTTCCTTTGTAAATACAAGCGTATCCACAGTGTTGCATGGATTCTGATATTTATCAGGGTCGTATTTGTCAAGGAAAACAGCCAGACTATCACCAGCTTTATTAAGTTCTCCCGTTCCCACAAAGCATTTATTCTGCTCTTCACTTAAATATTTCATCGCTTCTCTCCCTTACTTGCACCAAACCATTTAATTCTTGTGTCTTTCGCCCCACAGAACTTTCTGTGTATGAAATCATCCAGCACCTCATTAAAGCTACAGAATTTATCTACAAGAACAATAACAAATGTTTCTTTATATTTGGGTGGTGTAACTGTCAATGGAAACATATGCTTTGCAATCATGTCTCCCTCTTTTTCTGTTATATCAAAATACTTTCCTGCATTCTTAAGCGCCTTTGTAGGATGCTCAAAACCATGAAGTCTCTCACCCTTCTCTGGCGAATACTTGTGCCAGTCATACAGGAACAAATCATGTAAAAGTCCTGCCTTAGCTCCTGCCCTCTCATCAAGATGTAATTTCTTACACACAAGATAATTATAATAAGAAACATGTACGCTGTGCCCAAAAAGGCTGGTCCGTCCATGATGCGAATATTTCTTCATACTCTGTATCACATCATCTGAAAACAGCTTATTCATCCTGTTCTTATATTCCCTGCCAGACTCATTCTGCTTAATGTGTCCTAACTTATATCTATTGCACATCCTGTCTATCGCATTAGAATATTCATCTTTCTTAATTCTCGCCTTGTACACTGGTCTAATGCTTCTTCCTTTGTAAGAATTAATCTTTACCGACATATAGTTCTCCATTCCTGCCTACCCACACAGGCACGCAAACTTGTGTATACAAAATTAAAAATACCCGGAAAGAATTATATCATAAAAGCCTGTACATTTGCATAAATATAATTATTAATATATTCAACATTTAAGTTGTATGATTAAGGAAAATGTGCTAAACTAAGCTCATAATAACATGCATAATTTATGCAGAAATATGATTCGGAGGAGAATATAATATGGATGGTAATGTTATAGTTGGACAGTCAGGAGGACCTACTTCTGTTATCAACTCAAGTCTTGCTGGGGTATATAAGACAGCCATAGACAGAGGAGCTAAGAAAGTTTACGGTATGCTCCACGGTATTAAGGGACTTCTTGATGGTCAGTATGTTGATCTTTCAGAGAAGATTAACTCAACAATGGATATTGATTTATTAAAGAGAACACCTTCATCTTATCTTGGTTCATGCAGATACAAGCTTCCTGAAATAAGCGAAGACAGAGAAACATTTGACAAGATTTTCAAGATCCTTAACGATCTTGATATCAAGTATTTCTTCTATATTGGTGGTAACGACTCAATGGATACTATCAAGAAGTTATCCGATTACGCAATCGTAACCGGAAGCGATATTAAATTCATGGGTGTACCTAAGACTATTGATAATGACTTAGCTGTTACAGACCACACACCAGGATTTGGTTCAGCTGCCAAGTTTATTGCAGCTACTATGAAGGAAATCATCAGAGATGGTCTTGTATATGATTATCCTACAGTTACTATTGTAGAGATTATGGGACGTAACGCCGGATGGCTTACAGCCGCTGCTGCTCTTGCAAAGAGTGATGACTGCGAAGGTGTAGACCTTATCTACCTTCCAGAGAAAGTATTTGATATCGACCATTTCATGGCAAGAGTTAAAGAAATTGCAGCTAAGGGCCGTTCAATGGTTATCGCTGTTTCAGAAGGTATCAAGGTTGCTGACGGAAGATATGTATTCGAGCTTTCAGAGCATGTAGAATTCGTAGATGCATTTGGCCACAAGCAGCTTGCTGGTTCAGCTAAATTCCTTGCTAACAAGATTGGTGCTGAACTTGGCATCAAGACTCGTGCTATCGAGCTTTCAACACTTCAGCGTTGTGCAGCTCATATGACAAGCCGTACAGATATCACAGAAGCATACAACGTTGGTGGTGCTGCTGTTAAGGCTGCATTTGAAGGCGAGACAGGTAAGGTTGTTGTTCTTAAGAGAGTTTCTGATGATCCATATATGTGCATCACAGAGACTAATGATGTTCACCAGATTGCTAACATCGAAAAGAAAGTTCCTCTCGAGTGGATTACAGATGATGACTTCGTAACAGAAGACCTCATCCACTACATCAGACCACTTATCCAGGCTGAGCTTTCACCAATCATGGTAGATGGTCTTCCAAGACATCTTAATATTAATGCATAATAATAATCTTATTACATAATAAAAAGCAGGTAGGATTTTCCTCACCTGCTTTTTTGTTTCTGTCTCTACGCTGATATGCTCTTACCAGTATACAACTGATAATATCTGCCCTTCTCTTCCATGAGCTGGTCGTGTGTTCCACGCTCGATAATTCTTCCCTGCTCCATAACCATAATACAGTCTGCATTACGGACTGTAGAAAGTCTGTGCGCAATAACAAATGACGTTCTTCCTGCCATAAGCGCATCCATACCCTTCTGGACAAGTCGCTCTGTTCTTGTATCAATAGATGAAGTAGCTTCATCAAGAATAAGTACAGGTGGGTCTGCTACCGCTGCTCTTGCAATTGCAAGAAGCTGTCTCTGTCCCTGGCTTAAATTAGCACCTCCGCCATGAAGCACAGTGTTATAGCCATCAGGAAGTCTCTTGATGAATCCGTCAGCATTGGCAAGTCTTGCTGCTGCGATGCATTCCTCATCACTCGCCTCAAGCCTTCCGTATCTGATATTATCCATGATTGTACCCGTAAAGAGGTTAGTATCCTGAAGAACGATACCAAGGCTTCGTCTTAAATCATTTTTCTTAATATTGTTGATGTTAATTCCATCATATCTTATCTTACCATCCTGAATATCATAAAACCTGTTTATAAGATTAGTAATTGTAGTTTTTCCTGCTCCGGTACTTCCGACAAATGCAATCTTCTGTCCCGGTGTAGCATACATTTTAATATCGTGAAGTACCATTTTGTCCGGATTATAGCCAAAGTCAACTCCGTCAAATGTTACATCACCAGCAAGTCTTGTGTACTCTGCACTACTGCCGTCCTTTTCAGGCTTCTTCCAAGCCCACATCTCAGTATTTTCTTTAGTCTCGATAAGCTCATTGTTCTTGTTGTATCTTACATTTACAAGCTCAACATAACCTTCGTCAACCTCCGGCTTCTCATCACATAACTCGAATACTCTTCCAGCACCAGCCATCGCCATAACTATACTGCTCACCTGCTGGCTTATCTGGGTTACAGGCTGTGTGAAGCTCTTGTTAAGACTTAAGAAAGCAACAAGTGTACCAATAGTAAGTCCTGAAAAATCACTCAGAGCAAGAATACCACCAACTATTGCACATAATACATAGCTGATATTACCTATATTACCATTAACAGGCATTGTGATATTAGCAACCTTGTTCGCATTGTTTGCACTCTCACGAAGCCTGTTGTTAATCTCCTTAAACTGCTCAATACTCTTATCCTCGTGGCAGAACACCTTAACAACCTTCTGTCCTTCCATCATTTCCTCGATATAAGCATTAACCTTACCGATATCCTTCTGCTGCTCAACGAAATACTTTCCAGAAAGCGCACTCAGCTTAGAAGTTACATAAAGCATAATAACAACCATCACAACCGATACAATTGTAAGCGGAATATCAAGCACAATCATACTTACAAATGTAGATACAAGTGTAATGCATGAATTGATAACCTGAGGTATACTCTGGCTTATAAGCTGTCTTAATGTGTCAATATCGTTAGTATATACTGACATGATATCGCCGTGCGCATGAGTATCAAAATACTTAATAGGAAGTGACTCCATATTAGTAAACAGCTCTAATCTCAACTTCTTTAAAGTTCCCTGACCAACATTTACCATAATTCTGTTGTAGCAATATGAACATAATACACCGACCATAAGAACTGCAGCGAGCTTGATAAGTGCACCTGCAAGCGGTGTATAATCATGTACTGCTGACTGTGTCAGCGGAATAATATAACTGTCAATAAGCTTCTGGATAAACAGCGTTGCTATCAGTGTTGTAAGTGCTGAAACAAGTATACACACAAGCACTGCTATACACGAAAACCTGTAATTCTTTAAAATGTATCCAAGCAGCCTCTTCATAAGAGGAAGTGGATTTTCTTTATTTTTCTTATTCTTCATATCAATATTCTTATCCATACTTTACCTCCTATTCTCCTGCCTCGTCAAAATCACCGCCGCCCTGTGTCTGGACCTCGTAGATTTCGCGGTAAACCTTATTGTTCTCAACAAGATTTTCATGAGTATCAAAACCACTCACACAGCCATTCTCAAGCACTAATATTCTGTCTGCGTCCTGAATACTTGAAATTCTCTGCGATACGATAATCTTGGTAGTTCCTGGTATCTTTGTTGCAAATGCTTTCTTAATCTTAGCGTCTGTGGCCGTATCAACAGCACTTGTTGAATCATCAAGAATAAGAACCTTAGGGCATTTAAGCAGCGCTCTTGCGATACAGAGTCTCTGTCTCTGACCACCGGAAACATTGCTTCCACCCTGCTCAATCCATGTATTGTATTTGTCAGGCATTCTCTCGATAAATTCATCTGCACAGGCCTGACGGCAGGCTTCTATGCAATCCTCCTCAGACGCATTTTCATCGCCCCATCTCAAATTATCAAGAATAGTTCCTGAGAAAAGCACATTTTTCTGAAGAACAACTGAAACCTCATTACGAAGAGTTTCAAGGTCGTAGTCTCTTACATCAATTCCGCCTACGCATACAGAACCATCCTTAACATCATACAGACGGCTTATCAGATTAACGAAGCTTGACTTTCCGCAACCCGTTCCGCCTATAATACCGATTGTTTCGCCCGCATTTATATGGATATCTATGTCTTCAAGGGCATCCTTGTCGCTGTCTTTCTTGTATGTGAAGTTCACATGGTTGAAATCAATTCTTCCATCAGGTACTTCCATAACCGTATTCTCCGGATTAGTAATATCAGCCTTCTCATTAAGAACCTCAGCAATTCGTCTTGCACTCGCTGCACTCATTGAAACCATAACAAATATCATAGAAAGCATCATTAGTGACATCATCATGCTCATTACATAGCAAAACATTGATGTCAGGTTACCCGTTGTCATAGTTCCATCAGTAATAAAATGTGCTGCAAACCATGAAAGTGCAATAATACTTCCGTATATAACAAACATCATAATAGGATTGTTGAATGCAAGCCATGATTCCGCCTTAACAAATGTTTTGTAAAGATTGTCGGCAGCCTTACTGAATTTCTTATTCTCATGGTCTTCTCTTACAAATGCTTTGACAACTCTGATTCCTGTGACATTCTCCTGAACACTCGCATTTAAATCATCATATTTAGCAAAACCTTCTGTGAATATTGGAGTTACCTTATATATAATAAAGAAGAGTACAAATCCAAGAAGAATAAGCGCACCTAAGAATATAAGACTTAATGTAGGATTGATAATAAAACACATAACCATACTGCATATCATCATAAGTGGTGCTCTTACCGCAATTCTAAGAATCATCTGATATGCATTCTGCACATTTGTAACATCAGTAGTCATACGGGTAATAAGACCTGCTGTGCTGTATTTGTCTATATTAGAGAATGCGAAGTTCTGGATATTCGAATAGATTCCCTCTCTTAAATTACATGCAAAACCGGTAGATGCCAAAGCCGCATATTTTCCTGCCTGAATTCCGGAAAAAAGACTTATAAATGCAAGCACAAGCATAAGTCCTCCGTACATCAACACCTTGCTCATGTCCCCGGCCTGAATACCCTTATCGATAATACTTGCCGTAACAAACGGAATAAGTATTTCCATAAGCACTTCAACAATTATATATATTGGCGTTTTTATCGAGACTTTTTTATACTCACCAATATATGCTGATAAAGTTTTTAACATTTCTTACACTTCCTTTCACAGTTATTCACATCATCGTACACTTTTTGTAACAGACGATGTAATTCTTCTTTTTCATCAACGGAAAGTGCTGACAAAAACCATTTCTCTTTCTCAAGCATTGCCTTGCCTGCATGAACGCACATGGCTCTGCCCTTGTCTGTTATTCTCACATGCTTGACTCTCTTATCTGAAGGGTCATAGAAGCTTTCTATCATTCCCTTCTTTTCAAGTCTCGCTGCTGTTCCCGCTATTGTCGCCTGGGCTACGCCAAAGTGCTTCTCAAGCTCCTTAAGCGTAATACATTCATCTTTAGTTTCATTAATTATCATAAGCATCTTAACCTGTGAAGATGTCATGTCATCTGCTCTTAACTCCTCATTGGCACATCTTCCAAGAATATCATTAAGACGCTTTATAAGCTCTCCACAATGGAGTGACTCTCGCTGCATATCTGCTCCCTTCGTAACAAAACGGCATCCGAACCTGCCATTCTTTTAATAAAATTATTAAGTAGCTTTGCTATATTACAAAAACGACAGCACGCTGTCAATAGCGTGCTGTCATTTTTATTTTTATTTAATATTTATTGTTATCTATAATAAGCAGGCTTCAGATGAACCGGCACCCCATCTGAATACTCCGCAATATTAGTTCCCTGAATAAGTGGTCTTACATACTTAATATACTCATCAGAAATATCTGTTCCATCTGCGGTTATCCATTCTGCTGGGAACTTCTTTTCCTTATTGCATATATCGTTCACATCTGCAAGTCCGTAATTAATCTCATATCCGTTAGTATCATCTCTTACAAATGTAATCATTTTTCCAGTTTCACCGTCAAGAGCTGCTACAACCGCTACCTTTCCTGCTTTTTCGGCTTCATCAATATCTGTTGCTGAAGCAATAAGTGATGAACATCTCTGTGGAAGATTAAGCTCAATACTTCTGCATTTGATTCCAAATTCTGCTTTAACATAATTTTCAAGATACTTTCCACAGCCTGTAAGCATCTTATGTCCAAAACCATCAACCGATGCTGCATCTGCATATTCACATATGAATCTGCCGTCTTTGTCCGCAATTCCTTCTGATACGCACACAACAACTGCAGTTTCCTGTTCAAGTGCCGCCTTAAGTGACTTCTTGAATTCTTCCATATCAAATGCATGCTCTGGCATATATATAAGATAAGGATTTCTGCTATACTCTGTTCTTGCAAGTACTGATGCCGCTGTAACCCAGCCTGCATGCCTTCCCATAAGTTCAACAATTGTCACAGACGGATGTGCATAACATGTTGCGTCAAGTATAATTTCTCTTAATGTTGAAGCTACATATTTTGCAGTTGAGCCGTACCCTGGAGTATGATCAGTCATAACAAGATCATTATCAATTGTCTTAGGTACACCTATAAATCTTATGTCCGATTTCTTCAATAATGCCACTCTTGATAATTTTGACACTGTATCCATTGAATCATTGCCGCCAATATAGAACACATATCCAATGTTCATCTGTGCAAATGCATCAAACAATTTATCATACACCTTATCCCCTAAATCTTCTGGAAGCATATACCTGCAGCTTCCAAGAAAAGAAGCTGGTGTTATCTTTAATCTATCAATCGGCTCATTATCTGCCACTTCAGAAAGATTAATAAAATTGCCTGCCAGAAATCCCTCGATTCCATGCACCATGCCATACACAGTGCCAATCTTTTCCTTATTTCTAAGTCCTTCCTCAATTACTCCATATAATGATGAATTAATAACCGCTGTCGGTCCGCCTGACTGACCTACCAGAATATTCTTTAACATACCCATGCCTCCTAC